>Ga0123394_1029966_pt1 | contig 22215 bp, 22 predicted proteins | sample T10HHNO3metaT_FD_89922 | JGI IMG/M metagenome (GOLD analysis project Ga0123394, IMG submission 89922) | Methane-oxidizing artificial microbial communities from Washington, USA to study methane cycling - T10-HHNO3 metaT (Metagenome... ...
ACGGAGTTCAAAAAAAATGAAAAAAACAATCATTAGCCTTTTAATTGCCACATCTTTTACACCTTTTTTTGCTCACGCCGAGGAAGGCGATTGGGTAGTTCGCTTGCGTGCAGTGAATGTCAGCCCAAATGAAGACAGCAAATTAGGTCGCACTGTGAATAACGTTGTTGGTGCATCTGTCATGACACCCAGCGCAGAATTGGCTGTGAGCGATAAAGTGATTCCTGAGTTGGATATTTCTTACTACATTACTAAAAACATTGCTGCTGAGTTGATTTTGGCCGTAGGCACTCGCCACAATGTCAGCATTCAAGGTGATCGCGCTGGGGTTGTAGGCAACCAGGCATTGGGTAGCGTCAACTTGCTGCCCCCTACGTTAACAGCACAGTGGCACTTTAATCCTGACCAAACATTTGACCCTTACGTGGGTGCAGGCATCAACTACACCATCATGCTAGACCGTAATTTAAAAGGCAGCGCTGGCGCCATCAACGGCAATAAAATTAAGATTGATAGCGATAGCTGGGGCCCTGCACTGCAAGCAGGCTTTGACATTAATTTAAAAGATGGCTGGCTTATTAATGCGGATGTTAAATATGTATGGCTGGATACTGACGTGAAGTTAAAAGGCACGGTTACTGGCAATGCATGGAGAAAAATTGACTCGCTTGATATTAATCCATGGGTGGTTGGTATCGGCATCGGTAAAAAGTTTTAACGATAAAAGTTTAACCTATTGCTCCGCTAGACCTGCTCCACTTACCTCTAACCTAGTCTCCACTAGGTTAGAGGTTTTTTTGGCCATCAACCACAATAAACTTAGGACTCAATTACACCAAATTTTTACTTGATGTGTTAAGTCCATCCAAATCGCAGTGGCACTGACCAAGGTCAGCAATAAGCCTGCCAAACGCATACTGGTTGCATCTGTTAACCAGGAAATACCCGATTTAAGTTTTAACCAAAGTTGCGGCGCTAAAATAAGTGAAATACTGCTGCCCGCTGCAAAGGTAGCCATACTGATAGCACCATTGAGTGGATTGGCTTGCAGGGAAGCGACTAATAAGGCCGAATACAACAACCCGCAGGGCATTAGCACCCATAGCATGCCTGTGAAAAACACACCTTTAGAGGGACCTGCAACTTGGCGTAAGCGTGCCCATATACCCTTACCTACTTGGTCAGCCCAAATGGGTTGACGTGCTAGCAATAACAACATTAGCCCCCAAGCAAGCACAAGCACATGAAAAAATGTCCATAAAGGATGCAAGGTGGCGGTTTGTTCTGACACCCAAGCCAGACTTTTGACTGAAGAAGCCGCTACTGCGCCTAAGCTGGCATAGCCGACTAATCTGCCTGCTTGAAATATGAGGTAATCGTAAGGTTGCGATTGGTTTTGTCGAATATAAGCACAGGCGCCGCCACACATAGCCACACAGTGCGGGCCGCCTGCAACACCCATCAAGAAAGTGGCAACTGCAAATGAAAATGGAATGTCAGGCAACGATAGGTGTTCACTAAATAATTTTAGAAAAGCGCGCTCGGTTAGTATCGATTTGGAGGTGACGATCGAATACCATGGCGATTGCACGCACAAAAAACCATCCCATTTCAGTCACTTTAAAACCATCCTGCTCCATGGTGAGCATTCCCGCCTGTTCTTTTTCTTTCAGCGCAGTAAGCTCTTGTGAGAAGTATTCGTTAAAGCGAATCATATAAGATAATTCAATAGACTCGTATTGTAATTCACCATGACACATAATAGCCATAATCACAGCACGCCTGATCAAATCATCGCGAGATAATGCCAACCCACGTGCAACTGGCAAATGCCCTTGATCAATATGATCGTAGTACTCTGCCAGGCCTTTCGCATTTTGGCTGTAAGTCGCGCCAATGCGGCCAATCGATGAGACGCCCAAACCAATTAAATCACTATCGGCTTGTGTACTATAGCCTTGAAAATTGCGGTGCAAACGCCCCTGCTTTTTCGCTATCGCCAACGCATCTGTAGGCAATGCAAAGTGATCCATACCAATATAGATGTAGCCAGCTTGCATCAAGGTACTAATCGCATCCGATAACATACTGATTTTAGTAGCAGCCGAGGGTAATTCGTATTGGCTGATGCGGCGTTGTGGTTTGAAGCGCTCTGGCAGATGCGCGTAGGCATATAAAGCCACACGATCAGGCTTAAGTTCGACAACCTGATCCAAGGTACGTTTAAATGACTCGGTTGATTGCTTAGGTAAGCCATAAATCAAGTCTACATTCATTGAATTAAAGCCTAGTTGACGTGCTGCTTTTGTTAAGTCAAACACTTGCTCAGCAGGCTGAATACGGTGTACGGCTTTTTGCACTTCTTCGTCAAAATCCTGCACACCAAAGCTCAAGCGATTGAATCCCAATGCGGCTAAATGGGCTAGCCGTTGCGCATCCACTGTTCTTGGGTCTATCTCAATCGAGTACTCACCGGTAATTGGCAACTCAAAATGATGCCGTATCATGGTCATCAATTCGGTTAACTCTTCATCGGAGAAAAATGTAGGCGAACCACCCCCTAAATGCAATTGGGTCACAGTTTGACCACGACCCAAATGGGCAATATTTAAATCAATTTCGCGACTTAAATAACGCAAGTACTCCGTACTTTTTTTGTGTTGCTTGGTGATGATTTTATTGCAGGCACAATAAAAACAAAGCGATTCGCAAAATGGAATATGTACATAAATAGATAAGGGCTGTGTCCAGCGACTCACTCTGCGTTGCGCCAAAGCTTGTATATAGGCGTCTTCAGTAAACGCTTCTACAAAGCGATCCGCCGTAGGGTAAGACGTATAACGTGGCCCCGCTACATCGTATTGCTTAATGTGTGATGGCGAAATCATTGGCAAAGTCGATGATTTGTTTTCTGGTAAATGCGCAACTATTACATCCTCTAAAACCGCATATATAGAATTGGCTGTCGTCATGATGGTGCTCCTTAAGATAAGCACTACTTTGCCAGCATTAATCGGCAAGCTCTTTGATGTACATCAAACAATGAAAAATACAATCCAGCATAACCCGTCATCATCTCTACATCAGGATCACACCATGCTAGATGCAATCACGTTGACGGAAGCATATAATGTAAGCTCTTTGTCAGACCAAGCTTGGATATCGCCACCAATGAATCCTGAATTATTTAAAGTTGCCTGTTCCAACTGTAATTTGCGTGAGTTGTGTATGCCAGTCGGCCTGCAGCAAGCAGAAATGGTGAAGTTAGACAGCGTGGTCTCTACCAGAAAACGCATTAAAGAAGGCAGTCATTTATTTAGCCATGGCGACCCGTTCACTACTTTATACGCGATTCGTACCGGCTACTTTAAAACCTCTGTGCTGTCAGAAGATGGCCGCGAACAAGTGACCGGCTTTCAAATGGCGGGTGAAATCATTGGCATGGATGGCATTGTCAGTGACCAGCATCACTGCAACGCAATTGCGCTGGAAGACGCCGAAGTGTGTGTCATGCCGTTTGAGAACGTAGAAGAACTTTCACGCGAATTTCCAGTGTTGCAACGTCATGTACATAAAATCATGAGCCGGGAAATCGTGCGTGAAAATGGTGTCATGATGCTATTGGGCAACATGCGTGCAGAAGAGCGCCTTGCGGCATTTTTACTCAATCTCGTGCAACGGCTACATGCACGTGGATTTTCCCAAACTGAGTTTGTATTACGCATGACACGTGAGGAAATCGGCAGCTATTTAGGCATGAAGTTAGAGACAGTCAGCCGCACATTTTCAAAATTTAGCGAAGAAGGCATTATTGAAGTCAAGCAACGCAATGTCAAAATTCTCAACCCGGATGCACTGAAGAATATTTTTACACCGCAGTCGTGTGGCTAAGTCAGTTGGTCATTTGAACCAACAACTAGCAGCACATATGTACCTTTAGTGACTACCATGCCTGCATCAGAGCTACTATCGGTACATGATCACTACCGTCATTTTGAAAATTACACCTATGTTTACCCAGTAGTCTCCAGACGCGCTGGCGGCGTATCGCTCGGCATTAACCTCAACCCTAACCATGCTTGTAACTGGCAATGCGTGTATTGCCAAGTGCCTAACCTCACTCGCGGCATGGCACCAGTGCTCAATGTTAGGCAGTTAGAGAGTGAGTTGAATCTAGCGCTGACCATGCTGATACATACTGACTTTATGCAACAGCATGTTGGTCCTGAAATGCGCGTATTGAACGATATTGCGTTTTCTGGTGATGGCGAACCTACCAGTTGTATTGCGCTGCACCAAGCGTTAGAAGTTGTTGAGGCACTGCGTCACCAATATCAGTTGCCACCTGCAGTAAAAACACGGCTTATCACCAATGGTAGCCTCATGCATCGCAAACAGGTATTAGACAATATCGCGTATTTACAAGGTATGTACGGTGAGGTCTGGTTTAAGTTAGATGCAGGCACACGCAACGATATTCAACGCATCAACCATGTGCATGTGAATCCGCAACAACAGTTGTCACGTCTCCGCGCGTGCACTGCACTCTGCCCTACTTGGGTACAGACTTGTGTGTTTGCGTGGCATGGTTTGCCCCCCGATGTGCAGTTTGTTGAGGCTTACTTAAATTGCTTGGCACAAGTCCGTAGTGAGATTGAAGGTGTCTATGTGTACGGTGTTGCTAGGCCATCACATCAGCCGGAAGCACCATGGATTTCAGCTGTGCCCAAGGCTTGGCTGGCTGATTTTGCACATCAAATTCGCCAGTTAGGCATTACCGTGCATGTGAGCGAATAAGTGTCTTGCCCTAGTTTGCAGGCTGCGTAGGTTTTACGCCGGTTGCTGCATGGTTTCTACCTTGCACTGCAGGGACCAAGCCATCACGTTCGGCATCCAGCGTTTTATTGATTTCGATACCTTTGCGATAGTAATCTTCAATGGGAGGATCCGGGTGCGTAATGGCCAAATAAGCAGTAATAAAAGATGCAATCACCACCAGTGCAGGCCCGGCAATCAGTAACCATACATACCCATATTGCCACCAGCGTTTAGATTGCATTTGATTCATTCGCTACACCTTTAATTTGAGTTTACTGCGTGATAATAAATACAGATTTTTCTACCGTGGTTTCTTGCGTACCCAGTGATTTAACTTGGAAAGCAATCGGATGCGAACCACGATTCAACACACCGTCCGCTACTTTGAGCTCCATCACCAAGGAACGTTCCTGTCCTGGTTTGATATCCATCACGTAGCGTGCACGGTCAATCGGCAGCGATTTCATCTCGCTAAACTCTGCTTCAAACGCAGCATCCGCAAGTACATGTACCTCATACTGCTGTGTCACTTCTGCATTATTCATGATTTTTATGCGGTATACATTCTCAAGCTTATTGTCTTGAGAAATGCGTGATATCACCGTGCGGTCTCTTAATACATCCACACGGAATGACGGTTTCACATATAAGCTAATGGCTAAGCCTAATGTCAACAACCCCAAAATGGCAGAATAAATCAGCACTCTAGGCCTGAGTACACGCTGCAAAATCTGATGACGAGACCAGTGTTGCTGCATGGCATTTTGTGTGGAGTATTTAATCAAGCCACGGGCAAAGCCCATTTTATCCATGACCGTATCGCACACGTCTGCACAAGCACCACAACCAATACATTCGTATTGCAAACCTTCGCGAATATCTATCCCGGTTGGGCACACTTGCACGCACAAGCTACAATCAATGCAAGAACCCAGTTTGGCATTGGCCTCAACCGATTTCTTATTACGGCCACCGCGTGGCTCGCCTCTTGCCTCGTCATACGTCACAATCAACGTGTCATCATCAAACATTGCGCTTTGAAAGCGTGCATAAGGACACATGTATTTACAGACTTGCTCGCGCATGAATCCTGCGTTGCCATAAGTGGCAAAACCGTAGAAACCTACCCAGAACATTTCCCACGGGCCCATGGACCATTGCATTAAATGCGCGGACAACTCACGGATGGGTGTGAAATAACCGACGAAGGTAAAGCCCGTCCATAAGGAGAAAACAATCCAAACAACGTGTTTGAAGAATTTTCTGCTGACTTTTTTAACATTGGCACCGGACTGATCTAGCCGCATTCTGGCGGCTCTATCCCCTTCTATCTTTGCTTCAATCCACAAAAATATTTCGGTATACACGGTCTGCGGGCATGTGTACCCACACCACAGCCTACCAGCCACGGCGGTAAACAGAAACAGCGCAAGCGCAGAAAGTATGAGCAGAAAAGTAAGGTAGATAAGGTCTTGCGGATTAAATACCAAGCCAAAAATATAAAAGCGCTTGGCCTCTATATCAAACAGCATGGCCTGACGTTGCCCCCACTCCAACCAAGGCACGCCATAAAAAAACAATTGGGTGAGCCAGACCATGGCCCAGCGCCAATTGTTAAATATGCCACTGACACTGCGGGGGTAGATCTTGTCTTGAGATTGATACAGCGAATACACCACCTGTTCCAGTGGAATCGCTGTCTCTTTCACGCCCCGCGATTTAGCATCGATCATTTATTCGACAAACCCCACACATAGGCGGTCAACACATGAATTTGCTCAGGTGTGAATTTGGTTTGCCATGCTGGCATTTGGTTTACTTTACCTTCGTGGATACGTTTAATAATGGCCGCCTCGCCAGCGCCATGTAACCAAATATTATCTGTTAGGTTGGGTGCGCCAATCATCGGGTTGCCTTTACCATCCGCGCCATGACATGCTGCACATACACCAAATTTGGCTTTACCAGCGCCGGCACGTCCAGAATCATACATACTGCCAGAGAGGCTTAACACATAGTTAGCTACATTCTTGACATCATCTTCTGTGCCCAGTGCGCCAGCCATTGGAGGCATCATACCGATACGACCATTGACAATCGTCTCTTTGATTTTTTCAGGGCTACCACCATGTAACCAATCGTGATCGGTTAAATTTGGAAAGCCACGACTACCACGTGCATCTGAGCCATGACATTGTGCGCAATTATTCAAAAACAAACGTTGCCCAATCCCTTTTGCTTCTTCATTTTTCGCTAAGTCCTCGACAGAGGTTGCCGCGTATTTAGCATAAATAGGCGCGATGGCTGCGTTAGTTTTAGCCACTTCCGCCTCGTACTCTTTAATCTCCGTCCAGCCCAGTTTGCCCGCATACGTCCCTAAGCCCGGGAACAAGAACAAATAGGACAAGCCAAAAATCACAGTGATGATAAACAAACCCACCCACCACATCGGCATTGGGTTGTTCATTTCACGCAAATCTTCATCCCAAACGTGGCCGTTAGAACCATCATCTGCTACGTTGACTTTCACTTTGCTAGCAAACCAGAGCAATAGTACGCAACCGAAAATACCGCCTAAACTGATGGCCGTAATAAACGCCGGCCAAAACCCATGAACAAAATCACTCATAATAACTTCCCTTAATCTTCTATAAACGGCAGTGATTCTGCCTCTTTAAAGCCTGATGAATCGCGATTGCGCCAAGCCCAAACCGCAATCCCAACAAACACCAAGAAGCTAACCACCGTAGCCAATACACGCAATGTCGTAATTTCCATGTGCTGCTCCTGTTAATTATTTGAGGTGGGTACCCAACACTTGCAGATAAGCAATCACCGCATCCATTTCTGTCTTACCTTTCACTTCATCAGCCGCCGCTGCAATTTGTGCATCGGTATATGGCACACCTACCGTGCGGAGTGCACGCATTCTAGGCGCCATTTGTGAAGGATCAACTTGCGCGGTTTCTAACCATGGGTAAGCCGGCATAATAGACTCAGGTACTAAATCACGTGGGTTATTCAAGTGAATACGATGCCAATCATCGCTGTAGCGACCACCAACTCGGTGTAAATCTGGGCCAGTACGTTTACTACCCCATTGGAATGGATGGTCATACACATACTCACCCGCTACTGAGTAATGTCCATAACGCAACGTTTCCGCATGGAATGGGCGCACCATTTGTGAGTGGCAGTTGTAGCAGCCTTCACGAATGTACACATCGCGCCCGGCTAATTGCACAGCCGTGTAAGGCTCAAGTCCACGAATCGGCTCTGTGGTCGATTTTTGGAAAAACAGCGGCACGATCTCTACCAGCCCACCAAATGCAATGGTAATCAGTGTTAACACAATCAACAAAAAGCTGTTGGTTTCTACTTTCTCGTGGCTAAAGCCACCTTTCTTTTGTTCATTCGACATCTTGTCTTCCTTAAGCGTGCGCAGTTACAGGAGGAATATTCACCACCACTGGTTTACCATTGGTGGCCGTTTTATAGGTATTCCAGAGCATCACTAACATGCCGCTGAGATACAAGCTACCCCCTAGTAAACGGGTAAAGTAGTATGGGAACTTAGCTTTTACACTTTCTACAAAGGTGTACGCCAAGGTGCCGTCCGCGTTCATGGCACGCCACATCAAGCCTTCCATCACGCCAGAAATCCACAAAGCAGCGATATACAACACGATGCCGATTGTGGCTAACCAAAAGTGCAACTCAATCGCTTTGACGCTGTACATTTGTTTTTGGCCAAACAGGCGTGGAATCATGTAATACAGTGAACCCATGGAAATCAATCCAACCCAACCTAACGCACCAGAATGCACGTGCCCAACAGTCCAATCGGTGTAATGTGATAAAGCATTCACCGTTTTAATCGCCATCATTGGGCCTTCAAATGTACTCATGCCATAGAAAGAAAGCGAAACAATCAAGAAACGTAAGATCGGGTCTGTACGCAATTTATGCCATGCGCCAGATAAGGTCATGATGCCATTGATCATGCCACCCCAGCTTGGTGCCAGTAGAATCAGTGAGAACACCATGCCTAATGATTGTGTCCAGTCTGGTAACGCGGTGTAATGCAAGTGGTGCGGACCCGCCCACATGTAGGTAAATATCAATGCCCAAAAGTGTACGATAGACAAGCTGTATGAATACACTGGACGCTCTGCTTGCTTAGGCACAAAGTAATACATCATGCCCAAAAAGCCAGCCGTTAGGAAGAAGCCCACAGCGTTATGACCATACCACCATTGCACCATGGCATCTTGCACACCCGCATAGGCAGAATAAGACTTCATATAACCTGCTGGAATCGCCGCACTATTGACGATATGCAGCAAAGCAACTGCGATAATAAAAGCGCCGTAGAACCAGTTGGCGACATAGATATGTTTCACCTTACGTTGCGCAATGGTGCCAAAGAAAACAACCGCATAAGAGATCCACACAATGGCGATAAGGATATCAATCGGCCATTCCAGCTCTGCATATTCTTTACCTTGGGTATAACCTAATGGCAGAGAAATGGCTGCAGCCACAATCACAGCCTGCCAGCCCCAGAACATAAACGAGGCCAGCTTGCCACAGAATAAACGCGTCTGACAGGTGCGTTGCACTACATACAAAGAAGTTGCAAACAACGCACAGCCACCAAATGCAAAAATCACCGCATTGGTGTGTAGTGGTCTTAAGCGACCAAAACTAGTCCATGGTAAACCCAGATTGAGCTCCGGCCATACCAGTTGGGCGGCAATGATAACGCCCATGAGCATACCAAAGACGCCCCAGACGACAGCCATAATAGAAAATTGCCGCACCACCTTGTCGTTATAGGTGGTTGGTTGCGCATGTTCAAGTTGCATTGACTTCTCCAAAGTTACTTAATGACTACAAATCAGTTTGCCGTAAAATTGCTGTATCCAAATTGATACAAATCAATCTTCGTGCAGAATACGTTCACCTTCCGGCTCAATGTCTTCAAATTGACCGGTATTAATTGCCCACCATAAGCCGCCTAAAATAAAAAACACTAGGACAACTGACAGCGGTACCAATAAAAATAAAATATCCATGATTGAGTTAACCCGTGTTACCTAAACCGGATAAGTTCTGCGTAGGCAATGTGGATAAGCGCAAAGCGTTTGCCACTACCAAAAGCGAGCTCAATGCCATGCCTAACCCAGCCAGCCATGCTGGGAGCCATCCCATAATGGCAATCGGCACACACACCATGTTGTAAGCTAAAGCCCACATTAAATTCTGTTTCACAATACGCATGGTGCGTTTAGCTTGACTCAGCAATAACACTACCATCCCAATTTGGTTGTTCATTACCACAAAATCCGCTTGCGCTTGCGCCAATGGCACCGCCTGCCCCATCGCAATCGACACATTGGCAAGCGCTAAAATCGGCCCATCGTTTAATCCATCACCAATCATGGCTACTTGACTACCTTGCTGCTGCAGTAGTTGCATATGTAGCAATTTATCTTTTGGCGTACATCCACCACGAGCATGCGCGATCCCTACTTTTTGCCCAAAAGCGCTCACGGTATCGGCTTGGTCGCCTGACAATAATTGCACTTGGATGCCTTGCTGAATTAATGTACGGATAGATGACTCAGCATCGGCTCTGATGGACTCTTCAAACGTAAACGTCGCGATCCAACCGTGCTCAGAAACAAGATAAACCACAGGGGCCGCCATTCTATCTAAATTTTCTAATCCACAAAATACTGAAGAGCCTAATTTTAATGCGCCAATTGCAGAATTTGCGCTAAGCCCTGCGCCATGCACTTCTTTCACTGCACTTATGTGTAAATCTTGTGTTTGCAAATCTTGCGCTGGCGGCTGCGGCGCAGCTGCTTGCACAATCGCTTTAGAGAGTGGGTGCAGCGAGGCACTGGCAAGCGTAGCTGCTATCGCCAGTGCTTGTACTGGCGTGTACTCTGATGCAGTGTCTATGCTTGCAATCGTCAGCGCATCTTGGGTGAGGGTGCCGGTTTTATCAAACACCACAGTATCTACCTGTGATAGCGCCTCTAGTGCCTGCATTTTTCTAACCAATACACCTTTTTGCGCCAACGCGCCGGAGATAGTCAACATGGCAGCCGGTGTCGCGAGCGATAACGCACAAGGGCAAGTGACAATCAACACAGCGACAGCCGCCATCAAGGCGCGCGCATGATCAGTTGGCCATAAGAGGATAGCCGCAATCGCGGCAGCAAGCATCACTCCTATTAAGAAAGGTCTGGCAATACGATCTGCAATCATCGCTAACCTTGGCTTCTCAATCGAGGCACGCTCCATCAGACTGACAATTTGTGCGTAACGTGTATTGTTACCTAGCTGGGTGACACGTACTTCTATTGGTGTCTGCAAATTGTAGCTACCGGCAATGACTGTTTGGCCGACAGTTTTCACGAGTGGGTAGGACTCCCCTGTCAACAACGCTTCGTCTACACGCGTCTCACCTGCCAACACTTGACCATCAGCAGGAAATGCTTCTCCGGGTAGCACACGTACAACATCATTCACCAGTAAGCGATTAACAGCAATACGCTCAAACTCACCTTTTGTAGTGAGGCGTTCAATGGTGCTGGGCAATCTGCGCATCAGCACATCCAGCGCGCCGGCGGTGCGGTCGCGCATTCTAAGTTCTAACCAACGGCCTGTGAGTAGAAAAAATACAAACATCGTGAGCGAATCAAAGTAGACTTCTTGGCCCCACCACCCCTCTGGCTGGAAGGTGCCGGCAGAACTGACAACAAAAGTGATGAGAATGCCCAGCGCCACCGGCAGATCCATACTGATTTGGCGATTTTTTAAATCATTGAAAGCGTTACTAAAGAAAGGCGTTGCAGAAAACAACATGACGGGTAACGTCAGCACCCAAGACGCCCAGCGCAATAACGTTTGAATATCCTGCGTCATGTCACTCGATGGGGAAATGTAAGCAGGATATGCGTACATCATGACTTGCATCATACAAAAGCCAGCCACTAACATACGCCACAGCATTAATCGCTGTTGTTTACGGCGTGCATCCAGATTAAACACTTCATTGGCAGGCAATGCAGCATAGCCAGCTTGGCTCAGTGCATCCATCCAAGCAGATGGTTTGGTGGTATCCGCAGACCAAGTAATGCGCGCACGCTTACTGGTTGCGTTGACTTCGGCAGAGATGACCCCTGCAACAGACGTCAGCGCCCGCTCTACATTCATCGCACACGCGGCACAATGCATGCCATCCACCACAATATGAGATTCCCAAACCTGTTTTGGCGAATTAAGTGCATGACTAAACTTGGCCCATTCGTCGGTCTCGTCTAATCCTATGTAGGCTGCATTGTTCAAGGTTGGAATCCCAAAGGATAATTAAACATACGGTTCACGCCTAACCACGTGTTTAACCATCTAAATCAAGCTGCACATTATATAAATATACATAATGTACCTCAATTAAATAATACGGTTTTTGCCAACTGTTACACTTGGTTACAATTTGCATAGCACAATATTAAATGCCGTATTAAATAACATATTGATATAACGCAATGTTGCTTGATTGAATGGTTATCTAGGCACATAGAACATAGACTCTTCCACCACAAGTGCATGCAAATAGGTAGCTTTGATGGTAAAGCGAATCGGATGCGTGCCACTGGTGATTTTTCCATCAGGCAATTGCAAACTGATAGGGAACATTTGCTCACTGGCCGGATTAACTTTTACAGTGGATTGCCCAATCACCGAAAGCTGCTCAATGCCATCCACTGTGATTTTGTAATCATGTGCTGACTCTGTGGTATTGGTAATTTGCAGGCGATACACGTTTTCAATATGCCCATCTGACGTAAACCGCGCCATCACGCCACGGTCACGCACCACATCCACTTTAAACGGAGTACGCACAGCCAAGGAAACTACCAGCCCAATTGAGACTACCAGTAGTATCGCACTGTAAATCAACACTCTCGGCCTCAATACTTTACGCAGAATAGAGGTAGATAGTTGCGGTTGCTCCATATCAGTTTTAGTTGAAAAGCGAATCAGGTTACGTGGGTACTCCATCTTATCCATGATGTCGTTACAGGCATCAATGCACAGGCCGCAACTGATGCATTCGTATTGCAAGCCGTCTCTGATATCAATCCCCACCGGGCATACCTGCACACACATCTTGCAATCGATACAATCACCCAACCCCACTGCTTCGGCCTTCACATGGCGGGAGCGCCCGCTTCTTGGCTCTCCGCGCTGCTCGTCGTAAGCAACGATAAGTGTATTGTCATCAAACATAGCACTTTGAAAGCGCGCATATGGGCACATATATTTACATACCTGCTCCCGCAAGAAACCAGCATTGCCATAGGTCGCAAACCCATAAAAGCAAATCCAAAAGGTTTCCCACCCACTCAGGTTAAACACCACGATATGCTGCATCAAATCGCGAATTGGCGAAAAGTAGCCTAGGAATGTAAAGCCAGTCCACATGGAAAAACTTATCCAAATGGCGTGTTTACTCAACTTTTTGCTTAGTTTATGTACACCTATTGGTTGACTGTCTAAACGCATCCGCGCTAAACGGTCACCTTCCACCTTGCGCTCTATCCACAGAAAAATCTCTGTATACACCGATTGCGGGCAGGAGAAACCACACCATAAACGACCAGCCACTGCAGTAAACAAAAACAAAGCCATGGCTGAAATAATCAGGATGAAAGCCAGGTAGATTAGATCTTGCGGGAACAGCACCAAGCCAAACAAATAGAATTTATGCGCCGTAATATCAAACAACACTGCTTGGCGATTACCCCAACTTAACCAAGGCACCAGATAAAATATACATTGCGTTAGCCATATCATGGCCCAACGCCAGTTTTTGAAATACCCTGCAATCGCGCGCGGGTATACTTTGCTTTGACTGGCATATAAAGAGACATACTGCTCTTCCGATGCTTGTGGAAGAATTGGAATGATTTTTTTACTGCGTTTAAGCTCTGATCTCAGCATACATTGGCCTTTGGATAACAGAAAGGTGCAGCGTTAGATTAAAGAAAAAAACAGATTAAAAACAGCATCAGATATTGATATAAAAACCATATCAGATGATAAAAAAGCCTACAAAAATTGTGTGATCTTTAGCTAAAACCTACTTGAGATGCTATTTCATTTCAGCTTGAATCAGCTGACCAAGCTTTATCAGCGCTTGTTCAATACTCGCATCCCAAATGTGTCCATAATTTAGGCGAATATATTCTTGAAATTGTTGCTGGGCAGAAAAAATGGGGCCGGGGGCGATGCTGATCCCTAACTGCAGCGCTTGGCGATGAATGCTAAGTGCATTCACACCATCAGGCAGTTTTGCCCATAAAAAATATCCGCCTTGTGGCACGGTAAGCCGTGTCCCCTCTGGAAAATAGCGTTCAATCGCCTCAATATACTTGATTTGATTCACCATCAGGGTATGACGCAATCGGCGCAGGTGCTTGTCATAGCCACCTTTTTGCAGGTAGCGTGCGATCGCGAGCTGTGCAGGCACAGAGGCCGAAATCGTTGTCGTGAGCTTTAGGCGTTCCACCTGTTTAGCAAAGCGACCAGCAACCACCCACCCTACCCGATAACCAGGTGCTAGGCATTTGGAAAAGGAAGCACAATGCATCACCAATCCTTGACCATCAAATGCTTTCGCCGGTGTGGGACGCTGCTCTCCAAAATACAACTCTCCATAGACATCATCTTCAATCAATGGAATCTCGTATCTTGCCAGCATGCTGACTAATGCTTGCTTCTTCTCATTCGTCAGCAAGCTACCCAACGGATTTTGAAAATTGGTCATCAGCCAACATGCTTTAGGTTGATGGCTTTGAATCGCGTGCTCCATGGCTACCAAATCCACGCCGTGCTTGGGGTGACTAGGCACCTCCACTGCTTTGAGCCCAATCCGCTCTATGGATTGTAATGCCGCATAGAACGTGGGTGATTCAATCAGCACGGTGTCGCCAGGCCGTGTCACTGCCATCAAACACAGGTTCAGCGCCTCTAGTGCGCCATTGGTAATCACAATATCGTCCGCGGTGACTTGCATGCCATCAATCATATAGCGCAATGCAATTTGGCGTCTTAGCTCTAAATCGCCAGCGCTAATATTATCGATACTCATCCAAGGGTCAGCATGCTCAATGGCAGCACTCAGCATGCGGCCAAGGCTCTTTAGCGGAAATAACAATGGGCTGGGGAATGCAGAGCCAAAAGGCACCACAGCCTTACTACGAATCGCTGCCAACACTTCAAATACCAAATGGCTGACATCGACTTCGGATGGGCTTATCTCTTGGTTAGCGCTAGGCTCTGGCAGGTTAGGAATGCTGGTTGCACCCGCATTCACAAAGTAGCCGGAACGCTCGCGTGCAATAATTAAACCACGGGATTCTAGTAAATAGTACGCTTGAAACACTGTGGCAGCACTTACCTGTCGGCTCACACTGGTATGACGTACTGACGGCAATCTATCCCCTCTGCGTAAAACGCCAGTTTGGATAGAAATAGCAATACTATCAGCCAGTTGCTCGTATAGCTTCATTGCGGTCAGTATCCATGAAAATACATAATGATTAAGAAAATAGATGATTGATAAATAAGATGAGGTTATTGTACTGCGTTTTACTTTCAGCCTAATTAAACGTGGTGCGGGCACAAAAAATAAGCCTGCAATTGCAGGCTTATTGGAAAATCAGGATAGACGTATTAACGGTTATTGAAAAAACCAATATTCATGACTTTATCATTCACAAAGGTAATTTCAGTTTCTTTGTAGGTACGTTTTGGGTCATATTTCACAATGTTCTTGTAGTACCACATTTCCACTTTCACTGGTTTGGAGTTCTTTTCTTCTACGTTTTTACCTAGCATAGTCCCAGCATTCGTTGGCTTTACAGACAATTGCTTTTTGGCGGGCGTGCCTAATTTTGCCTCTACCACTTTTTTAGATTTACCACTAAATGAATCCAAAAACTCGTCTTCCGTATAAGTTTTACCTCCCGCAAAACTCAGCGAAGAAGCCACAGATAATGAGATTGCCATCAATAAATTAAAGATTGAAACGGTGGAGATTTGCATGGTAATTAGATTTCCTATCATTTTCTAACAATAACGCTTTTTAATTGAATGTGTTGACACCGCTAGACAAGTTAATCCTAGACAAGCTAACTGAAGTTAAGTTTTAACCCATCATAGCCAACATACACATTACTTGGTAGCAGACTGCTCAAGATTTCGTATTCTAATTCATGTGTCATATGAATCATAACACTTTGTTTTGCGCCGATTTGCGCAACTAAAGCTAAGCTTTGCTCCAGATTCACATGCGTGGGATGCGCCTCGTGACGTAAACAGTCGATCAACAGCAATTCCAGCCCCTGTAGCAGTGGGAATGAGGTTTCCGGAATGGCAGAGACATCCGTCAGGTACGCCATATTACCAATGCGATACCCATAAATCATCATGCGTCCATGCACCACTGGAATCGGCGTAATGGTTTGCCCAAGCAGCGTAAATGGGGTTTCAACGGCTTCTATGCTCAATACCGGTAGATCCCAAAAGTGGCTAGGCGCGCGAATGGCATAACCAAACTTGGCCATAATATGATCTACGGCATCTTGCTTGGCGTACAAAGGAATTTGTTGGCGATTACGTTGGCAAAATGCCCGTAAATCATCAATCCCATGGATATGGTCTGCATGCGTGTGTGTGTAAAGCACCGCATCTACACGGGTGAGTTGTTCCCTCAATGCCTGTATACGTAAATCCGGGCCAGTATCAATCAGAATATTTTCGCCAGTATTTAACTGCACCACGCTGGAGCAACGTGTACGATAGTTTCTGGGATGCGATGAAGTGCAGGTTGCGCAATCACAAGCAATGACCGGTGTCCCCGCGCTGGAACCGGCGCCAAGGATAGTCAGTTGCATGGGACAGCATCGGCAAACAAACGAAAGAAATTGTCGGTAGTCGCTTGCATCACCTCTTCTAACTCAATCCCACGTAACTGCGCGATTTCCAGTGCCGTATAACGCACATAAGCGGGCTGATTGGTTTTCCCTCTAAATGGGATAGGCGCTAAATAAGGTGAATCTGTTTCTACCAATATACGGTTCAGTGGAATCGCTTTGGCAACCTCTTTAAGCTGGCCGGCGTTTTTAAAAGTAACGATACCGGAAAATGAAATATAAAATCCGAGTTCAATGGCCTGCAGCGCAACCTCTAACGACTCGGTAAAGCAATGCATCACACCGCCCACCAACTCTGCACGCTCTTCACGCATGATACGAATGGTGTCTTCTGCCGCACTGCGTGTATGAATAATCAATGGCTTATTGGCAATAATCGCTGCACGAATATGCGTACGAAAGCGCTCACGCTGCCACGCCAAATCTCCGGTCAATCTAAAATAGTCTAGGCCAGTCTCACCGATGGCAACCACTTTGGCATGCTCAGCCAGCTTGACTAACACCTCGACCGTGGGCTCTTCTATGTCTTCATAGTCAGGATGCACGCCCACAGATGCGTAAAAATTATCGTACGCCTCTGCCAATGCGAGCACTTCATGCACTTTATCTAAAGTGACGGAGACACAGAGTGCGTGCCCTACTTGCGATTCGACCATCGCAGTGCGTACAGCCTCTATGTTTTGGGAGAGTTCAGGAAAGTTTAAATGGCAGTGTGAATCAACTAACATACATCACCACACTACATTGTATGGGTAGGACGATTCGACTTTAGTGCGCCACCCAAGATTGATTCGATTTTGTTTTTAACTTCGATACCGCCGTCTTTTTCACTAAATTGCACGCCGATACCCTGTGGGCGATTGTTCACCGGAGCCGGTGAAACCCAGACCACTTTACCTACCACTTTAAGTTTGACTGGATCATCGACCAAACTTAACAACATAAATACCTCTTCGCCCATCTTGAAGTTTTTATTGGTAGGGATAAATAAGCCGCCGCCCTTGATGTAAGGCATATAAGCAGCATATAGCGCAGCCTTTTCTTTAATCGCAAGAGACAATACGCCTGGTTTATTGGCGGCTTCTTTTTGTTCGGTATCTGGCTGCATAAAACTATAACTCTCAAGTGATGGGCACGTTTCGCACCATGTTAATGCTTAAATGCTTTTTTATACTGTAACAGTAAATTTTCCAGTTGTAATTCCTGACTCAATGGATGGTTTGCTGTTTGTTTGGCTTGCACCAACTGGCGCTGAAACTCTAACAGGACGCCTAAGTTTACGCTTTTCGCCAGCGCTTGCAAAGGCTTGCCTAGTTGCATGTGGTAATGGTGCGGTAATTGGTGTAATGCCAACTGAAGATCAAACACCCACTTCTGCAACAGTGTGATGGCATGCTCCATGCCCTGCTCTATCAACAAACCGGCACACACTGCACTGTCTAACTTGGCCCCTTTCGCCAACTGCTGAAACACATTCGATTGCGCTGAAAAGTCAGCTTGCATCTGTAGCACAGCCAATGGCGCCCCACCATGATAGTCCAGCAGATCTGCAGCATTGGCTACTTTTTGTCCAGCCAGCCACTCAATCGCCACATTACGCTCTGGGATTGGCATTGCAATGGATTGGCAACGACTCAAGATGGTCGGTAATAGTCGGTGAATTTGATGTGTCACTAAAATAAATATCGTGTTATTTGGCGGTTCTTCCAGCACTTTTAGCAATGCATTGGCCGAAGCTGTATTCAATGCTTCGGCTGGGTGGATCAATACCACGCGTAAGCTAGAGACTCCGTGGTTGGTCAGGCTTAACATTTGTATCAATTGACGGATCTGGTCAACTGAAATCTGCGTTTTTTTGCCCGTTTTCTTTTTAGGGGCATCTTCTGCCGCGTCGATGTCTTCTGGCGTTATGTATTTAAAATCAGGATGCGCACCTTCTTTAAACCACGTACATTGCGGGCAAACATCACATGCCTCACCATTTTTCGGCATTGCACACAATAATGACTGGCTTAAATGCTGTGCAAAATCTAACTTGCCAACGCCCGCACGTCCATGCAACAGCAAAGCATGGCTTAAGCGGTCTTTTTGCTGATGAATGCGTTGCCAAATAGGCTGTTGCCAAGGATATATTTTCATATTAATTATATAGTTGCAATAATATTTGCAACTAAAACTTTAACTTTTTCCAATGGTTGATTCGCATCGATCACACGAAAGCGTTGTGGAAACTGCGTGGCGCGCTGTAAATAACTGCTACGTAATTGCTCAAAAAATGCCAAGCCTTCCCGCTCAAACTTGTCTGGTGCTCTAGCGGTAGAAAGCCTTTGTAGGCTGACTTCCGGTGGCACATCAAATAGCAAGGTCAGATCCGGTTGAAGCCCCATTTGCACCCATTGCTCCAACTGCATGATTTTTTCAGCAGCTACGCCTTTAGCACCACACTGGTACGCATAGGTCGCATCGGAGAATCTATCCGTCAGCACATATGCACCACGCGCCAAAGCCGGTTGAATCACCTGTGCAATATGCTCGCGCCGTGCCGAAAACATCAACATAGCTTCGGTCTCAGGGTGCATAGGCTCATGCAGTAGAATTTCTCTTAACCGCTCTCCCAACGCCGTGCCACCGGGCTCTCGGGTAGACACAACCTCTACTCCACGCTGTTGTAATTGCGAAATAATTGACGGGATATGCGTACTCTTACCCGCACCATCCATGCCTTCTAAAGAGATAAACTTTCCGGAAGTATGCTTCATGATTTATTTCTGTAATTGATATTTAACAACGGCGCGGTTATGGTCAGCCAAATTATTCGAAAACGCATGGCTGCCATCTCCTTTGCCTACAAAATACAGCGCTTTCGTATTGGCCGGATGTAGCGCTGCTTCAATCGATGCCAACCCGGGCATCGCGATGGGCGTTGGCGGCAAACCGCTACGCGTGTAAGTATTGTAGGGCGTGTCTTTCACCAAGTCTTTTCGGCGGATATTGCCTTGATAGTCATCGCCCATGCCATAGATAATAGTGGGGTCCGTCTGTAAACGCATGCCTATGCGTAGCCGATTGATAAACACGCCAGCAATCATTTCACGCTCACTGGCTTTACCGGTTTCTTTTTCGATGATAGAAGCCATGATTAAAGCATCATAGCTGGTTTTATATGGCAAACCATCCGCTTTGGTCGCCCATGCTTTGGTGAGCCTATTTTGCATGATTTCATAGGCGCGCTTTAAGACCACCGTATCCAAAGTGCCTCGGTCAAAGTAAAAAGTATCCGGAAAGAACAATCCCTCCGCATGATGCTCCCCTCGCCCCACTACTTGCATGACCTCTGCGTCAGACAGCCCATGAATCGTATGTTTAATTGCATCGTTTTTAGCTAAGCGCTGACGCATTTGCTTAAACGTTTTACCCTCAATAAATGTAATGCTGCCTTGTGTCGATTTGCCATGGTTAAGTGACAACAGCAGTTGATATGGATTGATATTTTTATTGAGCGTGTAATCGCCAGCTTGTAGGTAAGGCTCTTTCTTGAGCACTTTGGCCAACAATACAAAAGGCCACTCTGTCTTAAGTACGCCTTGCGCTACCAATTGCTTAGCAATACTTCTCAAGCTACTATTGGGCTTGATCGTAATTTCTTGCGCGTCCGGTCGGATATTGAGCGGTGTTTTCGCGTAGTACGCCATCCAGGCTGCTAACCCAACACATCCGATGATTGCTATCCATAGTAGCAACCGTAATTTTTTTATCATACCTTAAGCAACTCTCTTAAATCATGGGCTAGCGATCCAGCCGGCCAATGGGTATCGCCAATACGTCTTACTTGCCAAGCACCATATAGGCTATTACAGATAATGACTTCATCTGCCGACAACACATCACTTAAACGGATATGGCCTATCTCAGCTGTCAACTGAAGATAATGTGCCAAGTCTACAATACGCTGCCTAGTCACACCTGCCACGCCTGCTTGCGTCACATCCGGTGTAATCAAGCGCTTGCCAATCCGTATAAAAAAATTGGCGCTCGTGCACTCAATCACATGGCCATCCACATCCAGCATGAGCCCATCCACATAAACAGGGTCTAGACTTTCAGCACGCGCCAGTACGTTTTCCAAGCGATTTAAATGTTTAATGCCAGCCAGCATGGGTTGGTGCGCCACTGGCGTTTTGCACACATATAAAGACACTCCTTCGCTGAAGTTAGTTTCTGCATATACTGGCATTGGCGATTTCAACACGATACGTGTAGGCGTAGTCACCGCGGGTGGTGCATAGCCACGTTCGCCAATCCCACGCGTAATCATGACTTTAGCCACCGCTGCCTCATCTATCGCAAACAGTACCTGAAAGTCAGCCATCAGTAACTCTGCACTGGGGCAAACAATACCAATGGCACCACAGTCGGCGACCAGTTTTTGGTACTGAATGGGCCAGTTGACCGGTACGCAATCCACCACTTGGAAAGTGCGAAATACGCCATCGCCATAGTTCAAACCACGGTCTAACGCACTCACGGCATCATCTGTGCCGCCATTAATCAAATAGGTGTGTTGCTTATTCATCATGCGCAATTAAACCATAGCAGCTACAAACAAAAAAGCCTGTGCTATGGTTAACACAGGCTTTTTTAACATACCAAGCGCTAGACTTTTTTAAACAACAAGCTACCGTTGGTGCCACCAAACCCAAAATTGTTCTTCAGGGCATAATTGATTTTAAGATCACGTGCTGTATTCGCGCAGTAATCCAAATCACAATCTGGATCCGGATTCATCAGGTTGATGGTAGGCGGCGATAATTGATGGTGAATAGAAAGTACCGTAAAGACAGACTCCAACCCACCTGCTCCGCCTAATAAGTGCCCAGTCATCGATTTAGTCGAGTTCACCACTAAATTGTATGCATGGTCACCAAATGTGGCTTTGATGGCATTGGTTTCATTGGTATCACCCAGCGGTGTAGAAGTGCCATGCGCATTCATAAACTGCACATCCGTTGGATTCACCCCAGCATTTTTCAACGCATTGACCATCGAACGTCTAGGTCCATCCATGTTAGGCGCAGTCATATGGTAGGCATCAGCACTCATGCCATAGCCAGAAAGCTCAGCATAGATTTTAGCGCCTCTGGCCTTGGCATGCTCATACTCTTCCAACACCAATACGCCAGCACCTTCGCCAATCACAAATCCATCACGGTCTTTATCCCAAGGGCGACTAGCCGTTGCCGGGTCATCGTTCCTGTTAGATAGCGCACGTGCAGAGGCAAAGCCCGCAACACTCAGCTCAGTAATGGCAGCTTCAGCACCGCCTGCCACCATGACATCGGCATCCCCGTACTCAATCATTCTTGAAGCATCACCAATACAG
>Ga0123394_1041660_pt1 | contig 21107 bp, 22 predicted proteins | sample T10HHNO3metaT_FD_89922 | JGI IMG/M metagenome (GOLD analysis project Ga0123394, IMG submission 89922) | Methane-oxidizing artificial microbial communities from Washington, USA to study methane cycling - T10-HHNO3 metaT (Metagenome... ...
GGCAAGCGCAAGGATTGTGTATCAGCATTGCACTGAACGTGACAGCGAGAGATCTGATTAATTTTGATTTGGTCCATGAAATTAAAACAGCGCTTGAACAAAATCACATGCCCGCAAATTATCTGGAAATTGAAATTACCGAATCGAGTGCGCTTTCTGATCCGGCACGTGTCAAACATGTGTTGTCAGGTTTAATGGCATTGGGGATTAAAATCAGTATTGACGACTACGGCACCGGCTATAGCTCCCTGCTGTATTTGCAGCAGCTTCCATTGCATTGTCTTAAAATTGACCAGCAGTTTGTGCGGGAGATGCGCCATGATCAGGCCAGTGCGGCAATAGTGCGATCTACCCTAGAGTTAGCAAAAAATCTCAATATAGAGGTCATTGCCGAAGGGGTGGATGACGTTTGGGTCTATCAGCAACTCAAAGCATTGGGTTGCTATGGTGTGCAGGGGTTTCTATTTTCGCAAGCAGTAGCCGCTGCAAAGGTACTGGAAGTTGTGCAAGCCATTGAGGCTGCAGAGGTTTAAGCGGATGCAGGGATGTTTACAAGTTTAAACTTCGTCCGCCATCCACAGCCAATACGTGGCCGGTGACAAAAGGCGCATCATAAATTAAAAATTTAACGGCTTTGGCAATGTCGCTAGGGTTGCCAATACGTTTTAATAAAGTCTGAGAGATCACGCGCTGCCGATACACTTCATCAAACTGCGGATTATTTTCGGGCCATTGTACTGGGCCAGGTGCGACTGCATTGACGCGCACCTCTGGGCTCAACTCCAAGGCTAATGATTTGGTTAAGGTCACCAACCCTGCCTTGGCTACGCTGTATACCACATAGCCTTTTTTCGGGCGCTCAATGTGCATGTCGGTAATGTTCACAATGGTGCCACCCTGTTTGCGTAACTCAGGCGCTGCTGCTTGTGCAAGAAACATCGGTGCTTTGAGATTGCTACCAATTAAATCCAACCAGTTTTCCTCATTAATCTGACCGATTTCCGTGGCATAGTAACTGGAGGCATTGTTAATCAGCACATCCAGCCGGCCAAAATGACGGATAGTCTCACTGACTAGGCTGGAAACAATGGCGGCGTTGAGTAAATCGCCCTGAATAATTGCAGCACTGTTTGGGCGCTGTAGATTAAACTCTGCTTGCAGTGCACGTGCCTCGGCCTGGCTTTGATTGTAGTGAATCATTAACAGCGCACCTTGAGCATGCAGCTCGCGGCAAATGGCTGCGCCAACGCGTTTGGCGCCACCGGTAATCAACACCACTTTGCTTGTTAAATCCACTTGGTTTTCTAAATTAGAATGCACGGTTTACTCACTTCTTAATCACTCACATTATAATAGGGAATGGCTTCTCTACCTATTCCGCCCGCGCAGGCGCAAACACAAAGCGAACAACTGCAATCACGCATTCGCAATACGATCCACGCACAGAATGATTGGATAGATTTTGCTACCTTCATGCACATGGCGTTGTATACACCTAACCTAGGATATTACAGCGGCGGCGCTAAGAAGTTCGGCATTGGTGGAGATTTTGTGACTGCACCGGAAATTTCTCCTTTATTTGCGCGTGCACTTGCTAAGCAAGTTGCACAAGTACTGACAGCTACACAGGGCGATGTACTGGAGTTAGGTGCTGGCACTGGTAAATTAGCAGCCGATTTGCTGCTGGCCTTACATGCGCTACAGGTGCTACCTCAGCGGTATTGTATTCTTGAAGTAAGTGACTACTTGCGTGAGTTGCAGCGTAAAAACTTGCAACTCTGGTTGCCAGAAACGCTGTTCAATCGTGTGGCGTGGTTAGATGCCTTACCAAATCAAATACGCGGTATGGTGTTAGGGAATGAAGTGCTAGATGCGATTCCCGTGCATTTGGTAGGTAAGCAAGCTGGCGTCTTAATAGAGCGCGGCGTCAGTTGGCAAGATGATTTAGGTCAGCAAAGTCACTTGGTTTGGCAGGATCAACCATTAACAATGGGCGCGCTATTTGAAACGGTGACCAAGCTGGATTTTCCCGACAATTACATGACTGAAGTAGCGCCAGCCGCAACGGGTTTGATGCTCAGCATCGCTGATCGATTGGAACATGGTGTCATTTGCTGGGTAGACTACGGTTTTGGTGCACGTGAGTACTATCACCCACAACGCAGTACAGGCACATTGATGTGCCACTACCAGCATTATGCGCATAGCGACCCACTGATTTATTTGGGGTTGCAAGACATTACCGCGCACGTTGATTTTACAGCGATAGCCGAAGCGGCTGTCTCGCGGCAGTTGGCTGTCATGGGTTATGTCAATCAAGCCAGTTTTTTAATTAACTGCGGCATATTGGACTTACTTGCCGAAGTTTCTCCCAGTGATATGGCCACTTATGCGCCGATGGTGTCTGCAGTGCAAAAACTGCTCTCGCCTGCAGAAATGGGAGAGTTATTTAAAGTGATGCTGCTAGGTAAGGGTATGCAGATGCCGTTAATAGGTGCCACACAAGGCGATAAAAGGCACATGCTCTAGTATAATGTGCGCCATGACGCAAACACCTAACACCCCCAACACCCCTGAATCCACAGAAGAACAGGCATCGCATCGCCGCATCCGTAGCTTTGTGCTGCGCCAAGGGCGGCTGACCAAAGGTCAGGAGCGTGCGCTGGAAACAGGCTGGCCAGTCTTTGGTATTGATTACACGCCGCAGCCACTGGATTTAGTACAAACGTTTCAACGTGAGCACTCCCCTAAAATTCTAGAGATTGGTTTTGGCATGGGTGAGAGCTCGGCCAAAATTGCACAAACCCTGCCGGAGCGTGATTTTTTGGCCGTAGAGGTGCATACACCTGGCGTGGGGAGTTTGCTTAAACTGATTCAAGAGCAGGCCATTGCTAATATTCGTATCGTGCAACACGATGCAGTTGAAGTGCTACAAAATATGCTGGCTGAGCAAAGCTTGGATGGTGTGCATATCTTTTTTCCAGATCCATGGCATAAAAAGCGCCATCACAAACGCCGCTTAATTCAGGCTGAGTTTGTTAAGTTGCTGTGCAGTAAGCTGAAAGTGGGTGCTTACATTCATGTGGCAACAGACTGGCAAGAGTACGCGGAGTGGGTGTTAGATGTGCTAAACGCAGAGCCGATGTTGAAAAACACGGCGGAAAGTTACGCAGAAAAGCCAAGTTATCGGCCTTTGACCAAATTTGAAAATCGTGGCATTCAATTAGGCCACGGGGTTTGGGATTTGATTTTCAGACGTATCTGAATTGTCTGAAAAAAACCAGTGCCCCAATACTTTTTCAGCTTCTTCCACGCCCTGTTTTTTCAGGCTGGAGAATAATTGCACGGTGATATTGTCCCCCCAGCCTTCTTTGAGCTCTTTACGCACCTTGTTCAAGGTAAGCGTTGCTTCGCTGCGGGATAATTTGTCTGATTTTGTTAATAGCACATGCACGGGCCTTCCGCTTGGGGAAAACCAATCCAACATTTGACGGTCTAGTGGCGTGAGTGGGTGGCGGCTATCCATGACTAGTACTAATCCAGCCAGACTGCTACGCTCACTTAAATAGCGCGATAATACGCTTTGCCAGTGGTTGCGCATGGCTTCTGGTACTTTGGCATAACCATAGCCGGGTAAATCCACCAAATGCTTATCGTTGCCTAGCGTGAAAAAATTAATCAGTTGTGTGCGGCCAGGTTGCTTACTCACAAACGCCAAACGATTGTGGTTGGCCAGTGTGTTTAACGCGCTCGATTTTCCTGCATTAGATCGGCCAGCAAATGCCACCTCTATACCACTTGCAGGAGGTAAGTCGCGTAAGTGATGTGCGGAAATAAAAAAAGCAGCGTTTTGAAAAATAGGCATGATAGATAAGCATTGTTTTAAGGCCGAATGCTATCACGAACAAGGGATTTTTGATAAAATATTCAATTAATTAAAACAGTTATGCTATTCAGAATAATCGAGAAAGTTAGTAATGAAAAATTTATTCAAGTTAGGTTGGGTAATCAGTGGGATGTTAGTGGCAGTGATGGCGGTTGCGGCAGAGAAGGCAGCAGTAAAGCCAGAAGCTAAAGCAGAAGCGGTTCCAGTTGCGGTAGAGAAAAAAACAGCAGATCAAATTGTGCAAAACGTATGTGCGGCATGTCACGCGCCAGACGGTAACAGCGTGATTACGCTGAATCCAAAATTAGCGGGTCAGCATCCGGAATACTTATTTAAGCAGTTAAATAACTTTAAAGAAGGTAGCCGTGCTAACGCGGTCATGTCTGGCATGGTCGCCAATTTATCGCCAGAAGATATGCAAAGTTTGGCGCAATATTTCTCACAGCAGACCATTACATTAGCGAAAGCAAAATCGAATGGTAAGGGTTCCTTGGGTGAGAAGATTTACCGTGGTGGTATTGCCAAAACCAATGTGCCGGCCTGTGCGGCGTGCCATGGTGCCAATGGTGCAGGTTTGCCAAAACAGTTTCCACGTCTAGCCAGTCAGCATGCCGATTACACCTATCAGCAGTTGAAAACTTTCCGTACCGGTGAACGTGCCAATGCACCGATGATGATGGTCATTGCTGCAAAAATGACAGATGCAGAAATGCAGGCAGTTGCCGATTACATACAAGGCTTGCGTTAATCGGCGCAAAATATAAGGTGGCTACGCCACCTTTATTTTTATAAATACTTTTATAAACATTTATTCTGTCTTGTAGTCCAATCCAAACTTCATTCGTTAAATTTCTATCTTGAAACCGCCCAATACTATTCCTTCCAAGCTGTATGAATTGCTAAGTTCTATGCGATTCGCCGTGAGTATGCTCAGTGTGCTGGGCATTGCTTCTATCATCGGTACCGTGCTTAAGCAAAATGAGCCGTATGAAAATTACATCATCAAATTTGGCCAGTTTTGGTTTGAAGCCTTTGAAAAACTAGGTTTATACGATGTCTATCACGCAGCATGGTTTTTGCTGATTCTATTGTTTTTGGTGATTTCCACCAGTCTATGCATTTATCGCAATACACCGCTGATGCTCAAGGAATGGAAAACATACAAAGAACATGCGGCAGAAAAATCATTGCGTGCATTTAGCCATCAAGCCAGTTATTCAGTGCAAGCGCCTGCTGAACAGGTACAAACCAAGCTGGCGGATTATCTGGGCGGGCAAGGCTTTACCTATAAGCTTAAACCGCAAGACAACGGGGATGTGTTGATCGCAGCAAAAGCCGGAACACACCAACGTTTGGGCTATATTTTTACCCATGCCGCCATCGTGATTATTTGTTTTGGCGGGATTTTGGATGGCAACCTGCCGTTCAAAATCCAGGAGATGTTAGGCCATAAAAAGATCGAAGTGCTGGATATCCCGGAAAGCCAAGTGCCGGCAGTCAGTCGCTTGAGTATAAGTAACCCATCCTTTCGCGCAAATATGACGTTGCCGGAAGGCGTGAGTGATGATGTAGCATTTGTGCGTGTACGCGATGGATATTTGGTGCAAGAGTTGCCGTTTCGGGTGGCATTAAAAGACTTTCGTATTGAACACTATGCCACTGGGCAGCCTAAGTCATTTGAGAGTGATATTGTCATTACTGACCCTGAACTCGCAGCGCCATTGGAAAAAACCATTAGCGTCAATCATCCGCTTATCTATAAAGGCATTGCCATCTATCAGTCGGATTTTCAAGATGGAGGATCTGAGCTCAAGTTTAAAGTGTGGGATCTTGCAGCTAATAAGCTGCTGAGCGGGCACATTGATGGTGTGGTAGCTAAAAAAGGCACCTTAGGCACGGGCGACCAAGCGCTAGCCGTGGAGTTTAATGAGTTCCGCAAATTTAATATCATGAACTTATCGCCAGATGGTAAAGGCAAGCCGCGCAACGTAGGTCCCAATACTACTTATAAATTGCGTGATCAAAGCGGGCAGGCACGTGAATATGTCACCTATATGCAGCCGCTAAAGTTGGATGGTAAAACCTATTTTGTATCCGGTATGCGTGAGACAGTACAAGAAGATTTCCGTTATTTGCGCATTCCGGCCGACGAAGATTTCAGCATTGATGGGTTTATGCAGTTGCGTCAAGCCATGCGTGACCCAGCCAAACAGTTGGAGATTGCCAGACATTTAAGTAAGCAATCGCCCACTGCCGACCCTAAGTTGCAACAGCAATTTGAGCAGAGTGTGCAACGTTTGCTTAGCACGTTTGCCAGTGGCGGCTTTACCCAGCTATCCCAAGTGATTGAAAAGGCTGTGCCAGAAGCTGAGCGTCAAAAAGCAGCAGATACTTATTTTAAATTATTGAATGCAAGTGCGTTAGAAGCGTATAACCTTAACCTTGCTGCACAAGGTAAGCCAGCTATGGCATTGAATCCACAGACCTTGGCTTTTTTGCAAGACGCATTGAATGCAATGAATGATTTGTTTTATTACGGTACGCCGTATTACTTTCAGTTGGATGATTTTAAGCATAAAGAAGCCAGTGGTTTGCAGCTGACCAAATCTCCCGGTCAAAAATGGGTGTATTTGGGCTCTGCGCTGCTGGTGTTAGGTATTTTTTCGATGTTTTATATACGTGAACGTCGTGTGTGGTTGCTGATCAAAGCCAATACACAAGAGGTATTATTCGCCATGTCTTCGAATCGTAAAAACTTAGACTTCGATCAGGAATTTGATCGTACCCAACAGCAGTTAGGTCAGTTATTGTCTTAATATAGACAAAAGGAAATATCATGAATACACAGACTTATGATTTTAAACAAAAAGCCATTTGGCAGACCTTGCGCGTACAGGATTGGCTGTATGCGTTGGTGTTGATGGCCGGTGCTGTTTTTGCCTATAGTCGCTACTCGCAGTATATGGATGCCTATGAACTTGGCTTCTTGTTTGGCGCAGCGGCCACGTTTAGCTATTTAGGCTGGCGCTGGAAAGGCCTGGCTAAACTGGTGATAGGCATCGCTGTGTTAAGTCTGTTTGCCATTAATTTGTATCATGGTAGCCAAGCCCGCGCTGGTGAAAGTTTCTTTCTTAAGTACTTAATTTCAAGCCAGTCCGCAGTCATGTGGATGAATGTGTTGTTTATTTTGGCCATGTTGACATACTGGTTTGCATTGTTCAAGCGTAGTGAGTTTATAGGGCGCGTGGCATCTGCGCTCACTTGGGCTGCGGTGCTGTTTGGTTTTGTTGGGCTAATGGTGCGCTGGTACGAGTCTTATCTGATTGCACCTGATGTAGGCCATATTCCTATCAGCAACTTGTATGAAGTCTTTATTTTATTCTGCTTGATTACCGCATTATTGTATTTGCATTACGAATCTAAATTCAATACCAAGCAGTTAGGTGGTTTTGTGTTGCTGATTATCAATGCTGGTGTAGGGTTTATTTTATGGTACAGGTTTGACCGTGGTGCAGATGCCATTCAGCCGTTGGTTCCTGCATTGCAAAGTTATTGGATGAAAATCCATGTGCCGGCTAACTTTATTGGCTATGGGTCGTTCTCTTTGGCCGCTATGGTCGCTGCTGCCTATTTATTGGCAAAACGCGGTATCTTAGCAACGCGTTTGCCAAGCTTGGATGTGCTCGATGATGTGATGTACAAAGCCATTGCAGTGGGCTTTGCTTTTTTCACCATCGCCACTATTTTGGGCGCCATGTGGGCAGCTGAAGCGTGGGGTGGTTATTGGTCTTGGGATCCTAAAGAAACCTGGGCGCTCATTGTGTGGTTAAACTACGCGGCTTGGTTGCATTTGCGTATGGTCAAAGGCCTTCGCGGTCCGGTGTTGGCATGGTGGGCATTAGTCGGTCTCATCGTGACTACCTTTGCGTTCTTAGGCGTCAATATGTTCCTAAGTGGTTTGCATTCGTACGGCGAACTCTAGGGTTGCGATTAACACTAGGGTTTAATGATTCGCGGTAGTGTTATCTGTTGATAATGCTACCGTAAACTTAACCGCACCATTCAGATTGCTGCTTAAACTAAGCGTGTAACCCGCCTGCCTCGCGTCCTGCGCTGCATGGTACAAACCAACCCCTAAGCCATTTTGTGATTGAATGTGCTTTTTAAATAATTCAGCAGCGGTTTGTTGCGGCATGGCTTTACCGGTATCCGTCACTTCAATGCAATACTGGTTAGATGAGAGTTCGGTTACTTCTACTTTGATGAGCGTATTGGGCTCATATTTGGTTTTCTCAATGGCATTCCCCAGCAAGTTATCCAGCACGCTGTCCAGCACCTCTGCATTGATATCGTGCTTGGGTAAATGTGACGCCACAAACTCCACTTGCGGCTGTGTATAGCGCAACCGTAGATTTTTCCACCATGCCGATATTTTCTCTTGCCGCTTTTTCTCTTCACTTGGCGCTTTGAGCTTGTCTAGCGTTGAGGCAATCCGCTGATTGAGCACCGGTAGCTGCTTTTTAATCAGCTTGAGTAAAGCGTCGGTGTCGGACTCATGCGTTTGCTCAGCTGCCGTCACCAAGGTGCCCACCGATTGCAGAATATTTTTAATATCATGCGTCAGGCGCGAGCCTGTCTCATAAAAGGCCTGCATGTAAGTGTTTTGGCGCAAGGTCTCTTCACGGCGTTTGGCTTCGTAGAATTCGCCCATAATTTGCGTGAGTAGCTTCACGTGCACATACAACGCGGGTGACATTTGCCAGCGTGTATGCAGGGTCATGTAAAAGTCTTTAAAGTTAAAGTCAGTAGAGTAATTGGTGTGATGGCCAAGCTTGCCTTGTGTTTCATCTGCCAGCCAAGAAATGCCGGAAACCCATTCCAGTTTCATCATCTCGTTCATGGCGGCCTGGGTAAAGCCGTTGGGTGTGGATTCATGTTCGGCAAGGGTGGCAATATTTTTAACCCATTGTTCAAAGGGCATGCCGATACTTAATAAGTAGCGCGACATCAGCAACTCTACGCCAGAAAATTTGGTGCTGGGGCGCCATAAATAGCTTAAGCCAAATAAAATCACAGACAGGCCGGATATCGTATAAAACATCACTTGTATGTAATTGACGTTTTGCAACGTACCAATCGCATAGCTGCCTAACACAATAATAATCGCCAGCATAAATAGCACAAGCGTGTAGAAAAAGTCGACTACGGGTGTATTGTCAGTTGGCCCTGCGCTATTTTTTATAAACAGAATGGCCACAGGCAATAATGGCATAAAGTAGAAAATGACAAACTCAGCAGCTAATAAATCGTTAGATGCATTCAGTAGTTTTGGCACCACCCAAAGTAAGAGCATAGCGAGTAGATAACTCGCAGCCAAAATATGAATTAGTCGATTCTTTTTAGAATCACCCGAGAAAATCCGGCCGCCCAATAAGCCAAATAATATGGCTAACCAAATGGCGGTAAGCCACCAATTAAAGTATAAAAATCCTAATAGCCCCACTCCAACCAGTGCAATAGAAGCAATGATGGAAAGTTTTTGGCTGCCGCGCCAAATCGGCTGCCAAATGAGAAAGATGCCAAACGATAAAAAGTAAAACATTTGCCGATACACTTCATCTTGGTCAAAAAAGATGAGGAATGCATGCAGCGATAGCAACATCAACGCCATGATACGGTGAGAGTTTTTGAGTAGCTGTTGACTAATATTGCGTTTATTTAGAAAATTCATCATAGTGAAAGTGTTATAAATTAAAGTAACTTACGGTCAACAGTTAAAGTTCGGTGTCATCAAGTCAACACTATTGACGAAATTTCAACAAAGCCTGTCATGAAATCTGCGATTTAAGTCCTAATTTTATGCTTTATTTGGTTTTTTGATTGGCATAAAACTTGCAAGTTACGAACTAACAATAATAATGCTTTAAGTGACATAACTAAAAAAACAAACAATTAGGATACCACAATGAAAAAACAAACAGGGTTTACCTTAATCGAACTGGCGATAGTGCTAGTGATTATAGGTTTGCTACTAGGCGGAGTGCTGAGGGGGCAGGAGCTAATTAATGGTGCGCGTGTTACAAACCTAACACGTGATTTTCAGAATACACAAGTCTATCTTTATACATATCAAGATCGCTTCAGGGCGATTCCAGGCGATGATGCGCAGGCAAATAATCACGTGCCTGGGGGGCAATTAGGTACTAACGGAACATTAGGCAATGCACGTATTGAAGGGCAATGGAACTCTCCCCCCGGCCTGAATGAAGCGTTTCTGTTCTGGCAACATGTGCGATTGGCAAATTTGGCACCAGGCAATCCAGCGCTAGCTGCTACTAATACCAATGGTGGGGCATTGGGTATTCAAAGCTTAGGTGCAGGCTTTACAGAAATTACAACTTTAGTGAATGGATCATTCGCTATTTGCTCAGGTGGAATTTTGGGTAGAGATGCGTTGCAGATTGATACACGGATAGATGATGGGATTCCTGATACAGGCTCTATTCAAGCTTCGGCGGCTCCCGGCCCAGCTAGTACACTTGCTGCAATTAACTTAGCACCAGCTGCACAATATACGGTGTGTATGGCCATTTGAGCAGTATGAAATGATTTTGATAAAACCCGCGTAAGCGGGTTTTTTGTTTTCCGAACCTATTTATATTTTTGCGTGTGAGTCATTTTGATTTAGAATAAGTCAAATTCAAATTAACGCACAAATGACTCCCAATATCGTCGAAATAGATAATCTTTCCTTTGGTTACAAAGGACGCATGTTGCATCAAGGCATCAATATGGTGTTCCCGCGTGGTAAGGTTACTGCCATTATGGGCGGTAGTGGCAGTGGTAAAACTACGCTACTGCGCCTAATCGGCGGGCAAATCAAACCTACTAAGGGGCAGGTGCGTGTGGATGGTGATGTAGTACATCAGCAGGATCGCACCGGTATTTATCGTATACGCCGTAAAATGGGCATGCTGTTTCAACAAGGTGCTTTATTCACAGATCTGTCTGTGTTTGAAAACGTTGCTTTTCCCATGCGTGAACATACCGATTTACCGGAAAGCATGATTCGCGATTTGGTGTTGATGAAACTGAATGCCGTAGGTTTGCGTGGCGCGCATCAACTGATGCCTACTGAATTGTCGGGGGGAATGGCTAGACGCGTGGCATTAGCACGGGCGATTGCATTAGATCCCAGTATTATTATGTATGATGAGCCATTTGCCGGCTTAGACCCTATTTCAATGGGGGTGATTTGCCATTTGATTCGTACACTGAACGATGCGCTTGGAGCAACCTCTATCATTGTCACGCACGATGTTGAAGAAACCTTCCGTTTTGCTGACTATATTTATTTTGTGGCCAATGGCGTGGTAGCGGCAGAGGGTACGCCGGATGAACTCAGAAACTCTAACTTGCCGTTTGTACATCAATTTGTGTATGGCGAGAAAGATGGTCCGGTGCCATTTCATTACGCAGCAGATGATTACGCACGCTCTCTATTGGAACACAAAGCATGATTAAATCAGGATTGTTGATCGGTTTAATCCGGGTGTTCAGAAACATAGGCCACAGATTTGTAGATGGTATTTGGCGTTTAGGCGCTGGTATGCGTTTGTTTTGGCTGACGCTAACATCATCTGGTGAAAGCTTTAGACGTTTTCACCTGACTATTCGTGAAATTTATTTCACTGGGGTGATGTCGCTCATTATTATTCTTGTTTCGGCTTTTTTTGTTGGTATGGTGCTTGGTTTACAGGGCTATCATACTTTACAAAGATACGGCTCATCCGAGGCAATTGGTGTGTTGGTAGCATTGGCGCTGGTGCGCGAATTAGGCCCGGTAGTGACGGCTTTATTGTTTGCTGGCCGTGCCGGTACTGCTATTACTGCTGAAATTGGGTTAATGAAAGCTACAGAGCAGCTTTCAGCCATGGAGATGATGGCAGTGAACCCGATTGCGCGTGTGATTGCGCCGCGTTTCTGGGCTGGCGTAATCGCTATGCCAATCTTAGCCACTTTGTTTTCTATGGTCGGTGTTTTGGGCGGCTATCTAGTGGCTGTGCCTGTCATTGGCGTAGATGCAGGTGCATTTTGGTCGCAAATGCAGGCCAATGTGGATTGGCAACATGATATTTTGAATGGGGTAATTAAAAGCATGGTGTTTGGCGTAGCCTGCACCATGATCGCCTTATTTGAAGGATATGATGCACCCCCCACTGCGGAAGGTGTGAGTCACGCCACAACAAGAACAGTAGTGACCTCTTCACTCGCAATATTGGGTCTGGATTTTATATTAACCTCATTTATGATCAACGTATAAGCAAGCAGGAGCAGCAATGGATAGAACAACAATTGATTTATGGGTGGGTGTGTTTGTAGCGTTAGGTGTTGCCGCGTTGCTTGGTTTGGCCATGAAAGTGGGCAACCTAACCACTGCTAATATTGGTGAAACCTATACGGTAACTGCCAACTTTGAAAATATTGGCGGCTTAAAGCCAAGAGCCCCGGTGAAAAGTGCGGGCGTGGTGGTGGGGCGCGTAGCGGGGATTACTTTTGATTCTGCAACTTATGAGGCGGTCGTGAGTCTGAACATCGACAAACGATATGCTTTTCCTAAAGATACCTTTGCAAATATTTACACTGCAGGCTTGTTGGGCGAACAATATGTGGGGCTCGAAGCAGGTGGAGATGACGTACAATTAGCCAATGGCGACAAGATTACACAAACGCAAGATGCCGTTGTGTTGGAAAAAATGATTAGCCAGTTCTTGTATAACAAAGCTTCTGAATCGACAGACGACAAATCAAAGGCGTCTTCCGAATCAACCAAATCGGAAGAAGATACGTTAGGTGCAAGTCCATTGGATAAGATTGGCAAGTCTTCTGCAGATAAAGCCGAAAAATAATAAATTTACAGCATCAATGAAAAGGAATTAAACAGCATGAAACAATTAATAGCAGCATTTGGCCTGTTACTGGCCAGTAGCTTAGCAATTGCGGGCGAAGGCCCTGATGAGTTGGTAAAAAGAACTGCAGATGATGTACTTGCGGTAGTAAAGTCCGACAAAGACATTCAAGCAGGTAACCAAGACAAGATTTTCAAATTGGCGGAAGAGAAAATTCTGCCTAACTTCAACTTTGAAAAAGTATCACGTTTGGTATTGGGTAAAAACTGGACCAAAGCGACGCCAGAGCAGCAAGCTGCGTTTCAAAATGAGTTTAAAACCTTATTGTTACGTACTTATGCAACAGCGCTTTCTAAATACAAAAATCAGGTGATTGAGTACAAGCCTTTGCGTTTACCTGAGGGTTCAACTTCTGCAACAGTGAAGACATCCATCGTGCAGCAAGGCGGTCAGCCGATTGCTGTAGATTATGCGCTGGAAAAGAAAGCAGACGACTGGAAAGTGTATGACATTGTGATTGAAGGCGTGAGCTTGGTCACTAACTATCGTAGCCAGTTTGCACAAGAAATCCGTCAAAATGGTTTGGATAGTTTAATTAAAAAGTTGGCCGAGAAAAATGGTGCGTCAGCTGCAAAATCAAGTTAAATGCATTCACTTGATTTGTCGCGCTTAAATTACATGTTTTGGGAGTGCGTGTTTTGATAGACATCACACAAGAAGCCAATCGCTGGCAATTGTCTGGCGATTTGGTGATTCAGAATATCAGCCAGGTATTGGATGCCAGCAGAGCGCTTACCTTAACGGATGCTACAGCGTTGGATTTTGCCAAAGTGACCGATGTGGATACTTCGGCCATCAGCTTGATTCTAGAGTTGAAGCGCCGTGCCAGTGCTGAACATGTAGCGTTGTCATTGGTCAATGTGCCAGCAAATTTGGTGAGCTTAATGCAACTGTATGGTGTAGATGATTTTGTATTGCCAAATTAATTGTAACTGAGTAGTTGTTTTGGGTGACCCCAGTCCTTATTTAAAGGGTTGGGGTTTAGTTTTTTTATCTATGCTTTAACTTTATTAACACCTAAACGGATGAACGTTTGTTTTGAAAACACCAGCAATACAAATACATGATGTACATAAGCAATTTGGGCAACTCAATGCGCTGAATGGCATTGACTTAAGCATTGAGCAGGGCGAGTTTTTTGCACTGCTAGGCCCCAATGGCGCAGGCAAATCTACGCTGATTAATATTATGGCAGGTCTGCTTAGGCCTACTATAGGTCACGTAAGTATTATGGGGCACGATGTTATAGCCGATTATCAACAGGCGCGCATGGCTTTGGGCGTGGTGCCACAGGAGTTGGTGTTCGATCCCTTTTTTAATGTGCGAGAAATGTTGCGATTTCAAGCGGGTTATTTCGGCCACGGTCCTGAAAATGATGCCTGGGTGGATCAGGTGATTGAAGGGCTCGGCCTGACCGATAAAGCACACACCAATATGCGTAAACTATCAGGCGGGATGAAGCGGCGCGCACTGATTGCGCAAGCGCTTGCGCATCGTCCCCCAGTAATTGTGCTAGATGAGCCGACCGCGGGTGTGGATGTGGAGTTGCGTCAAATGTTGTGGGGCTTTATCAAGCAACTCAATCGCGAAGGGCACACCATTATTCTCACCACGCATTATTTGGAAGAAGCGGAAACCTTGTGTGAGCGCGTGGCGATGATGAAACAAGGCAAAATAGTCGCGTTGGATACTACCGCTAATCTACTGAAATCACACGCAGGTAAAAATCTGCGCTTGACGCTCAAAGGCGCACATTTGCCGCCAGCTTTATTGCCTATGCTTAAACACGGCGAGCTTGGCGTGTTTACACTCGCGTTATCAGATTTGACGCAAGTGGAATTTGCCTTGGCGGAGTTACGAAAAGCCAATGTTGACATCGAAGATATGCAATTGATAGAAGCGGACTTGGAAGATGTGTTTATGTCGCTGGTGGGAGGGGTATGAAACTGATTGATGCAAATATCCCATCTGCTTGGCGCGGCCCTTACACTTTGTTTAAAAAGGAGCTGCTGCGTTTTTGGCGTGTTGCCTTCCAAACTGTCGCTTCTCCGGTACTCACGGCGCTGCTGTATTTGCTGATTTTTTCTCACGTGCTGGCTGATCATGTGCAAGTGTACAAAGGCGTGCCTTATACCGCATTTTTGGTACCGGGCTTGATTATGATGTCGCTATTGCAGAACTCGTTTGCCAATAGCTCATCTAGCCTTATCCAATCTAAAGTAATGGGCAATGTGGTGTTTATTCTGCTCACGCCACTGACCTATCTGCAGTTTTTTTCGGCATTTCTAGCAGCATCTATTATTCGCGGCCTGTTTGTAGGTTTAAGTATTTATCTGGTGTCCATCTGGTTTGTGGATGTACCACTGGTGCATCCGATGTGGATATTCGTATTTGCCTTATTGGGCAGCGCCTTGCTGGGTACCTTTGGCATTATTGCCGGCATTTGGGCGGATAAGTTTGATCAAATGGCGGCGTTTCAGAACTTTGTCATCATGCCGCTTACTTTTCTGTCGGGCGTGTTTTATTCGATTCACTCTTTGCCGCCATTTTGGCAGGTCGTATCAAAATTCAATCCATTCTTTTACATGATTGACGGATTCCGCTATGGTTTTTTCGGTCAAGGTGATGTGTCACCATGGATTAGCCTAGTCGTGGTCATGGCATTTTTAATCGCATTAGCATGGGCATGCCTAAAAATGTTAAAATCAGGCTATAAATTGCGCGGCTAATACGTCGCCAAATGTAAATAAATTGAAGAGGTTAACGCGTGTTAAGTGCACAGCAATTAGAAAGTTATATACAGCAAGGCTTGTCCTGTGAGTTTATCCGCGTGCTGGGCGATGATGGCACCCATTTTGAGGCGGTGATTGTCAGTGCCGCGTTTGAAGGTAAACGCATGGTGCAACAACATCAGTTAGTTTATCAAGCCTTGGGCGATCGCATGCGTGCTGAAATTCATGCGTTATCCATGCAAACCTATACCCCACAACAGTGGCAACAATTAAACGCAACCGCATAAAAGCGATTGCGTAATATCAGATTCAGTTCGGAGAGTAAGTAAAAATGGATACACAAGCAAAAATCAAAGAAACCGTTACCACCAATGATGTGGTGCTATATATGAAAGGGAGCCCAAAGTTCCCACAATGTGGCTTTTCTAATTTGGCCACGCAGATTCTAGATGCATGCGGTGCACAATATACTGCGGTGGATGTGTTACAGGATCAGGAAATTCGCGAAGGCATTAAGCAATATGCTAATTGGCCAACAATCCCACAGTTGTACGTGAAAGGTGAGTTTATCGGCGGTGCTGATATTATGCGTGCCATGTACGAGAGCGGTGAATTGCAAACCTTGCTCGGCGGCACACAAAGCTAAATATCGGAACGGATAAAACATTTTGGATAAACTCATTATTGAAGGCGGTGCCACATTAAACGGCGAGATCGTCATCTCCGGTGCTAAAAATGCAGCATTGCCTATTTTGTGTGCTGCTTTGTTGGCAGAAACACCACTGCACTTAACCAGTGTGGCTGCACTGAAAGATATTGATACCACGCTTAAATTGCTCGATACCATGGGCGTAAAAGTGACGCGCAATGCAGATAAAGTGAGTTTGGATGCAAGTGATGTGACCTCGTTTGAGGCGACCTATGAAATGGTGAAAACCATGCGTGCTTCTATTTTGGTGTTAGGTCCTTTGTTAGCGCGTTTTGGCAGTGCACGTGTGTCTTTGCCAGGCGGCTGCGCCATCGGGTCGCGTCCGGTAGATTTGCATATTAAAGGATTGCAGGCCATGGGTGCCGCGATTCATATTACGCATGGCTATATTCAAGCCAGTACGTTGCATCTGCCTAACCGCAGGTTGCAAGGTGCCAAATACTATATGGATCTGGTCACGGTGACTGGTACAGAGAACTTGATGATGGCGGCGGCGTTGGCACAAGGCACGACCGTGCTAGAGAACGCTGCTAAAGAGCCGGAAGTTGTGGATTTGGCCGAATGCCTAAATAAAATGGGCGCCAAGATCAAAGGTGCGGGTACCGACACGATTACCATTGAAGGTGTCGAGCGATTAACCGGTGCAACCCATAATATTGTCTGTGATCGTATTGAGGCGGGCACTTATATGGTGGCTGCTGCCATGACGGGTGGCGATGTGACTTTGCGTAATGCACGCCCTGACTTACTGGAAGCAGTGATTGAAAAATTGCGCGAAGCAGGGGTAACCGTGACTCAGACGGCTGACAGCATTACGGTCAAAGGTAACGGTAAACTCAAGGCAGTCAATATTCGTACAGCGCCGCATCCAGCCTTCCCAACCGATATGCAGGCGCAATTTATGGCCATGAATACTATTGCAGAAGGCGTGTCGACGGTGGTGGAAACTATCTTTGAAAATCGTTTTATGCATGTGCAAGAGTTGCAACGCATGGGCGCAGATATTAATGTAGAAGGCAATACCGCACTGGTCAAAGGCATTCCACAACTAGAAGGCGCGAATGTGATGGCCACTGACTTGCGCGCCTCTGCTGGTTTGGTATTGGCTGGCTTAGTGGCGGATGGTGAAACGGTGATTGACCGTATTTACCATTTAGACCGTGGCTACGAATTCCTAGAAGAAAAATTAACTAAACTTGGCGCCAAAGTGCGTCGTTCACACTGATATGATTACCATCGCCTTAAGTAAAGGTCGCATTTTTGAAGAAACCACGCCACTGCTAGCAGCGGCGGGTATCCATGCATTGGAAAATCCGGAATCTTCGCGCAAACTGATTTTACCTACCAACCGTGACGATGTACGCCTGATTATTGTGCGTGCTACCGATGTCCCTACCTATGTGCAATATGGCGCAGCCGATATTGGCATTGCCGGTAAAGATGTACTGGATGAGCATGGTGGCGAAGGTTTGTATCAACCGTTGGATTTAAATATTGCCAAATGCAAGATGATGGTTGCGGTGAGAGAGGGCTTTGATTACGAGGCCAGTATCCGTCAAGGCGCACGCCTAAAGGTGGTGACCAAGTATGTGAAAACCGCACGCGAGCACTTTGCAGCCAAAGGCATGCATGTCGATTTGATTAAGTTGTACGGCTCGATGGAATTGGGCCCCTTGGTAGGGTTGGCTGACGCGATTGTAGATTTGGTGAGTACCGGTGGTACTTTACGTGCCAATCATCTACAAGCAGTAGAGGAGATTGGCGCAATCAGCTCACGCTTGGTTGTCAATCAGGCTTCACTTAAGCTCAATCGCGCACAATTGCAGCCGATTATCGATAGCTTTGCACAAGCTATCCAGTAGATTTCGAAAGTAAATAAGCATGAACATCAGACGTTTATCGACCTTAGACACCTCTTTTGACCAAGACTTAAAAGCCTTGCTGGCGTTTGAAACCGCACAAGACGACAGTGTGGATACAGTCGTAGCCAATATCCTAAAGGATGTAAAAGCACGCGGCGATGCTGCGGTATTGGAATATACCAATCGCTTTGATAAAACCAATGCTCAAAGCATGGCTGAATTAGAGCTATCCCAAGCTGAATTAATTGTAGCGTTAGAAGGTTTGCCCGCAGCGCAGCGCGAAGCTTTGCAAGCAGCTGCAGACCGTGTACGTAGCTATCATGAGAAGCAAGTGATGCAATCATGGAACTACACAGAAGCCGATGGTACGCTGTTGGGTCAGCAAGTGACTGCATTAGACCGGGTGGGCTTGTACGTGCCCGGTGGTAAAGCGGCATACCCCTCTAGTGTATTGATGAATGCCATCCCTGCCAAAGTGGCGGGCGTAAAAGAGCTCATCATGGTGGTGCCAACGCCTAACGGTGAAAAGAATGCGTTGGTACTAGCAGCGGCAGCTATTGCTGGGGTAGACCGTGTATTCTGTATCGGCGGTGCGCAGGCGGTAGGTGCGTTGGCGTATGGTACAGAAACAGTACCGCAAGTCGATAAAATCACAGGGCCTGGCAATGCCTATGTGGCCGCTGCAAAACGTCGTGTGTTCGGCGTGGTGGGGATTGATATGGTGGCGGGACCGTCTGAGATTTTAGTCATCTGTGATGGCAAGACTAATCCGGATTGGATTGCGATGGACTTGTTTAGTCAGGCTGAGCATGACGAATTGGCGCAATCCATATTGCTATCACCAGATGCAGACTTTCTGGATGCGGTAGCAGTGAGCATTGAAAAACAATTGAAAGAGATGCCGCGCCAAGACATCATCCGCACTTCTTTGGAGAATCGCGGTGCACTGATTTTAGTGAAAAGTTTGGAAGAAGCGGCAGACATCAGTAACTACATTGCACCTGAGCATTTGGAGTTGTCTGTGGAGGAGCCATATGCTTTTAGCCAAAAAATTAAACACGCCGGTGCTATCTTTATGGGACGTGATACCTGTGAAGCGCTTGGCGATTACTGCGCTGGGCCTAATCACGTGTTGCCTACTTCGCGCACGGCACGCTTTAGCTCACCGTTGGGTGTATATGATTTCCAAAAGCGCTCAAGCTTGATTATGGTGTCATCCGCTGGCGCGCAAACGCTAGGTAAAATTGCCTCTACACTGGCATATGGTGAGGGCTTGCAAGCGCATGCCCGTTCTGCTGAATATCGTTTGAAGTGAGTTGTGTGTAATGAGTAAGTATTGGAGCCCAATCGTACACCAGCTGACACCTTATGTGCCAGGCGAGCAGCCTAAACTCACTAACTTAGTCAAACTGAATACCAATGAAAACCCTTATGGTCCAAGTCCTAAGGTGATTGCTGCATTGCAGGCAGAGGCGGCAGAGACGCTGCGCTTGTATCCGGATCCAAATTCTGACCGGTTAAAAACCGCGATTGCCGAATATCATGGACTGCAAAACAATCAAGTGTTTGTGGGCAATGGTTCGGATGAAGTGCTCGCACACGCTTTTCATGCGCTGTTTCAGCATGAGCAACCTCTATTATTCCCAGATATTACTTATAGCTTTTACCCGGTGTATTGTGGCCTGTATGGTATTGAATATGCGCCAATTGCGCTGAATGAGCGCTTTGAAATCAACATCGACGACTATTTGCGGCCTAATGGTGGCATCATTTTCCCTAACCCGAATGCACCTACTGGCATCCCGCTCGCATTGTCAGAAATAGAGCGCTTACTTAAAGCGAATCAACATTCGGTGGTGGTGGTAGACGAGGCCTATGTCGACTTTGGTACAGAGTCTGCGGTACAGTTGATTCAGCAATATCCTAATTTGCTGGTAACACACACGCTTTCTAAAGCGCGCTCGCTTGCAGGTCTGCGGGTAGGTTACGCACTTGGCCATCCGGATTTGATTGAGGCGTTGGTTCGAGTGAAAGATAGCTTTAACTCCTACCCGATAGACCGTTTTGCCGAAGCCGGTGCCGTAGCGGCGATGCAAGATCATGCCTATTTTAACCAAGCTTGCGCGCAGGTCGTGGCTACACGCACCCATTTAATTAAAGAGCTGCAAGCCTTGGGGTTTGAAGTGCTACCATCGGGCGCTAATTTTATTTTTGCTCAACATCCTGCGCACGCAGGTGATGCACTCACCGCCAAGCTGCGAGAGCAAAATATCATTGTGCGGCACTTCAAAAAACCATCACGTATTGCACCATATTTACGGATTACCATCGGCACCGATGCGCAATCAGAGTATCTAGTGAATGCATTAAAATCAATTGTTTAGTCAAACTGGTCCAGTAAACCGGGCTTTTGCCTTCTATTTGTAACAAAATCTTAATTTGACGTGACTAAATTGTTGAAAAAACACATCAATTGCGGTTATGATGCGAGAATGTACAAAACGTGCAAATGGTATTTTGTAAAATTTAATTCTACATACTACAAAATATTAAATTTTTAATCGAATATTGAGCGAGTTCGGAGGAAGAAGCATCATGGCACAAACCCAAATGGCATTAGATTCACTAGATTTTGACGCAACAGTTGCATTAGCGGCTAAAGTTGCTCCACATGTGGACATTTTAGAAATCGGTACACCTTGCATTAAGCATAACGGTATTGAATTACTTAAGACTTTACGCGCTAAATTCCCAAACAACAAAATCTTAGTTGACTTGAAAACAATGGATGCTGGTTTTTATGAGGCTGAGCCTTTTTACAAAGCTGGTGCAGACATCGTGACAGTATTGGGTACAGCAGATATCGGTACAATCAAAGGCGTAATCGACGTTGCTAACAAATACGGCAAACAAGCACAAGTTGACTTAATCAACGTTGCTGACAAAAAA
>Ga0123394_1110054_pt1 | contig 19791 bp, 13 predicted proteins | sample T10HHNO3metaT_FD_89922 | JGI IMG/M metagenome (GOLD analysis project Ga0123394, IMG submission 89922) | Methane-oxidizing artificial microbial communities from Washington, USA to study methane cycling - T10-HHNO3 metaT (Metagenome... ...
ATGGCAGAAACCAATTCCTCCGCAAGTAGCACTCAAAGCAAAAACGTCGCTTCACTTAAAGATTTATGGCCTTTTTTTAAAACCATATCGCCTGCAGGCCAGCATCGCCTTTGTGTTGCTGTGTTTAGCATCTGGCGCATTACTATTGGTGCCATTGGCGTTTCGCGATTTGATTGACGTGGGTTTTGGCAGTGCAAAAACCGCTAACCTAGCCAGTCATGTCAACCTTAACACACAGTTTGGCGTACTCTTTGGCTTGGCTGCTTTCTGGGCATTGATGGTCGCCTCACGTTATTTCACAGTCTCGTGGATAGGCGAGCGCGTCACTGTTGACTTACGTAGCGCGGTCTACGGGCGTGTGATGCACCAATCGCCACAATTTTTTGAGACATTACAAACGGGCGAGGTACTATCGCGCCTCACCGGCGATACCACACTGATTCAAACGGTGGTGGGTAGCTCCGCATCCATGGGCTTACGCAGCTTATTCCAATTTATTGGCGGCATGATCATGCTGGCCGTCACTAGCTTTTACCTGTTCTCCATCAATATCGGGCTGATGATCTGTCTGATTCTACCAATCATGATGATTGGCCGCTCTGTAAAAAAGCTCTCGCGTGAATCGCAAGATCGTATCGCGGATAGCTCTGCCATGGCGGGTGAGATTTTAAATGCCATGCCCACCGTGCAATCGTATACCCAAGAGCAGCGCGAGATTAAACGCTTTACCGCCTCTGCCGAGCTCAGCTTCAAGACTGCTATCCGCAGAGTACGCGTGCGCGCCTTACTGACCGCCATCATTATCACTGCGGTCATGGGCACCATTATCTTTGTATTGTGGCTAGGCGCACGCCAAGTCAGCCAAGGGGTGATGACGGGAGGAGAGTTAGCCTCGTTTGTACTTTACGCAGCAATGGTAGCGGGTAGTGTGAGCACCATGGCCGAAGTATGGGGCGATATCATGCGTGCGGCGGGGGCAACGGAACGCTTGTTGGAGTTATTACACACTACATCCCCCATCCAGGCATCTGAAAATCAGCTTGCTTTGGCAAATCACCTACAGGCGTCGATTTCCTTTCAAGATGTGCATTTTTACTATCCATCCAGACCATTAAGCCCGGCACTTAAACAAATCAACCTAGAAATTAAAGCGGGAGAGACAATTGCCTTAGTCGGGCCTTCTGGTGCTGGCAAAACCACCATGTTTCAACTGCTATTGCGTTTTTACGATGTCATTTCTGGCAGCATTCAGATCAATGGTCAAGATATTCGCCAGCTTTCACTGCAAGACTTACGCGGCATGATGGCGATTGTGCCCCAAGATCCCGTCATCTTTTCAGCCAACGTATTAGAGAATATTCGCTATGGACGTCAAAATGCGACTGATACTGAAGTGATGGCCGCCGCAGAAGCAGCACAAGTCGCACAGTTTGTGACACAACTACCTGAAGGTTACCAAACCTTTTTAGGCGAGCGCGGCACCCGCTTGTCTGGAGGTCAGCGCCAGCGCATTGCCATTGCGCGCGCCATTTTAAAAGATGCCCCCATCTTATTGCTAGACGAAGCCACCAGTGCATTGGATGCAGAATCCGAAATTTTGGTGCAACAAGGCTTGAACGCCGCTATGCAAGGCCGCACCACCTTGATCATTGCCCATCGTTTAGCCACCGTGCAAAAAGCAGATCGCATCATTGTGATGGAGCATGGGGAAATTGTGGAAATGGGCAGCCCAGAACAGTTACGACTGCAGTCTGGACTGTACGCCAAGCTGGCTAATCTACAGTTTGATGCAAGTTAGACTGTCAAAATTGACGACGCCAGCCCCTGCAAAGTAGTGGCCCGAGTGTCATGAATTAAACGTGGTACTGCTTACTGTGCTTGTGAACAGCGGCAATAAACGCTGCAGCATTTTCTGGTGGCGTCCATTGTGTAATGCCATGACCCAAGTTAAATACATGGCCATGGCCACGGCCGTAGCTGGCTAAAATACTTGCCACTTCTTTCTCAATCGCTTCTGGTGTACTTAACAAAATGGCTGGGTCCATATTGCCTTGTAGCCCCACTTTGTTACCCACACGCTGACGTGCTTGACCAATATCTACGGTCCAATCTAAGCCTAAAGCATCTGCACCAATGGCAGCTTGTGCTTCTAGCCACAGCGCACCGCCCTTGGTAAATACAATGCTAGGCACTGTTTTCCCATCTGCCGTTTTGGTTAAACCCGCCACGATTTTTTGCATATAATTGAGTGAGAACTCAACATAGGCGTTGTGTGATAGTGCGCCACCCCATGAATCAAAGATCATGACCGCTTGTGCACCTGCAGCAATTTGCGCATTGAGGTATTGAATAATAGTTTGCGCATTCACCTCTAAAATATGATGCAGCAATTCCGGACGCGCATACATCAGCTTTTTAGTGTTTAAGAAGTCTGTACCACCTTTTCCTTCCACCATATAGGTGGCAAGCGTCCATGGGCTACCAGAAAAACCAATCAGTGGTACGCGCCCATTCAAGGCTTTTCGGATGCTGCTGACTGCATCAAACACATACTGCAGCTTGGCCATGTCTGGCACTTCTAGTGCGCGGATAGAAGCTTCATCACTGGCACTGCGCTCAAACTTAGGGCCTTCACCTTCGGTGAAATATAGCCCCAAACCCATGGCATCTGGCACCGTTAAAATATCCGAAAACAGAATGGCGGCATCTAATGGGTAGCGGTCTAGTGGCTGTAAGGTCACTTCTGTAGCAAAGCTAGGGCTTTGACATAACTGCATAAAACTACCAGCTGTTTTGCGGCTTTCACGATACTCTGGTAAATAACGCCCCGCTTGACGCATCATCCATACTGGCGTGTATGTAGTGGGTTGGCGCATCAGCGCTTTTAAAAAAGTATCGTTTTGTAATGTGGTCATTGCTTATGCTCAAAAAACTTGGGGATACATCGTATCCCCAATTCAATTATCAAACACTGATGAATATCAATCTAACTTATCTTGCTATGCATTATCTAGGCAATGCAGAAGCGCCCATTAAAAACTCATCCACAGCACGTGCTGCTTGACGACCTTCACGGATAGCCCATACCACTAATGATTGACCGCGACGCATATCTCCAGCCGCAAATACTTTGGCTTTAGAAGTCTTGTAGCTGCTGTCACCCTCAGTAGCCGCTTTGGCATTGCCACGGTTATCTTTTTCCACACCAAAGGCATCCAATACCTTTTGTAAGGGGGAAACAAAACCCATGGCCAACAATACCAAATCTGCTTTCATGATAAATTCAGAGCCAGGTACTTCAGCCATTTTGCCGTCTTTCCATTCCACGCGTGCCGCTTTTAAGCCGACCACTTTGCCGTTCTCGCCAATCAGCTCTTTGGTGGTGACAGACCAATCACGGTTTGCACCTTCCTCATGTGAGCTAGAAGTACGTAGCTTTAATGGCCAGTTTGGCCATACCAGCTCTTTGTTTTCTTTTTCTGGCGGTTGTGGCATCAGTTCAAACTGGCTAATACTCAATGCGCCATGACGATTTGAAGTACCGACACAGTCAGAACCGGTATCACCGCCACCAATCACCACCACGTGTTTGTTAGTCGCCATGATGCGATCAGGGATCGTATCGCCTGCGACTACTTTATTTTGTGGTGTTAAAAAGTCCATGGCAAAATGTACGCCATCTAATTCGCGACCCGGCACTGGCAAATCACGTGGGTGTTCCGCGCCACCAGCCAAGATGACAGCGTCATATTGATTGACCACATCGTCTGCGTTGACATTCTCACCTACGTATTGATTGACTTTAAACGTCACACCTTCGGCTTCCATTTGCGCCATACGACGATCAATATGGGATTTTTCCATTTTGAAGTCAGGAATACCGTAGCGTAACAAGCCACCAATACGGTCATTTTTTTCTAATACAGTCACTGCATGACCGGCGCGTGCTAATTGCTGTGCAGCAGCCAAACCAGCGGGGCCTGAGCCCACGACTGCAATTTTTTTACCGGTTTTAGTCGGGTTGATTTGTGGTGTGACCCAATCGTTTTCCCATGCTTTATCAATAATCGCATGCTCAATGGATTTAATGCCAACGGCATCGTTATTGATGTTGAGCGTACAGGCTGCCTCACACGGTGCTGGGCAAATACGTCCAGTAAACTCTGGGAAATTATTGGTGGAATGCAATACATCAATCGCACTGTGCCAATCTTGGTTGTATACCAAATCATTCCAATCCGGAATGATATTGTTGATTGGACAGCCAGTAGTACAGAATGGAATACCACAATCCATGCAACGTGCACCTTGTTGCTTGGCTTGGTCGTCGGTGAGATGTAATACAAACTCTTTATAGTTTTTAACGCGATCCTGTACTGGCAAATTTGCCTCAGACAGACGCTCGAACTCCATAAAACCAGTTACTTTACCCATATCTTTATTTTCTCAATCAATACGTTATTAGGCTGCTTGTTTTGCAGTGGCTGCTGCAAGTTCTGTCAAGGCGCGCTTGTACTCATTAGGCATGACTTTTACAAATTTTGTTCTCGCATTAGTCCAATCTGCCAATAACGCTTTTGCACGTGTACTGCCTGTTAACTGTGCATGGTTTTCAATCAAACTTTTTAGCGTTACTTCATCTGGCTGACCCAAATGCTGCACCTTACCTACATCTGCATCGGCGGCTTCTACTTTCTCAAGTGTCACCATGCTCATATTGCAACGTTGCGCAAACATACCGTCTTCGTCATACACATAAGCTACGCCACCACTCATGCCCGCAGCAAAGTTTTGACCTGTTAAGCCAAGCACCACCACGGTACCGCCTGTCATGTATTCACAACCGTGATTGCCCACGCCTTCTACCACGGCAGAAGCACCTGAGTTACGTACACAGAAACGTTCGCCAGCTACACCGCTGAGATAACTTTCACCTGTGGTTGCACCGTACATCACGGTATTGCCTACAATAATGTTCTCATGCGAGATACCACGGAAAGTCACTGGCGGTTTGATGATGATACGGCCACCACACAAGCCTTTACCTACGTAGTCATTACCTTCACCGGTCAATTCGAACGTAATGCCTTTGGCCAAAAAGGCTGCAAAACTTTGGCCAGACGTACCAGTAAATTTCACATGGATGGTGCCATTTGGTAACCCTTGCGCGCCATAGCGGCTGGCAATTTGGTTAGACAACATGGTGCCGACGGTACGATTCGTGTTGGTGATAGCAATATCAATATTCACTTGCTCACCTTTTTCTAACGCTGGTTTTGCCAAGGCAATCAGCTTGTTATCCAACGCATTCACCAAGCCATGATCTTGCACATCGTTATTTTTGCGTGAAACGCTCGCTGGCATCGCTGGTAAGTGGAACACTTTGCTGAAATCCAAACCATTAATTTTCCAATGTTCGATACCAGCCTTCATATCCAGCAAATCTGCACGGCCAATCAGGTCATCAAATTTCGCAACACCCATACTGGCCATTAGCTCGCGCAACTCTTCAGCCACAAAGAAGAAGTAGTTCACCACGTGTTCTGGTTGGCCAGTAAATTTCTTACGTAATTCAGGGTCTTGTGTCGCTACGCCAACTGGGCAAGTGTTGAGGTGACACTTACGCATCATGATACAGCCCTCCACCACCAGAGGTGCTGTGGCAAAGCCAAACTCATCTGCCCCTAGCAATGCGCCTATCAATACATCGCGGCCTGTTTTCATTTGACCATCCACCTGCACGACTACACGGCCGCGCAGTTGATTTAATACCAGCGTTTGTTGGGTTTCGGCTAAGCCTAATTCCCAAGGCGTACCTGCATGTTTAATGGATGAAATTGGTGATGCACCCGTACCTCCGTCATGACCCGCAACTACGATATGGTCTGACTTGGCTTTGGCCACACCTGCAGCCACAGTACCAATACCTGTTTCTGACACTAGTTTCACAGAAATAGACGCTTTTGGATTCGCGTTTTTCAAGTCGTGAATCAGTTGTGCTAAATCTTCAATGGAGTAAATATCATGGTGTGGTGGTGGTGAAATTAAACCAACACCCGGCACGCTGAATCGCAATTGTGCAATATAAGGTGATACTTTATGACCTGGTAATTGACCACCTTCGCCTGGTTTTGCACCCTGTGCCATCTTGATTTGAATTTGATCGGCAGAAGCCAAGTAATTCGCTGTCACGCCAAACCGGCCAGACGCCACTTGTTTGATGCGTGAGCGCATAGAATCGCCGGCTTTGAGCGGAATATTGGATTCAACTAAGTCCTCGCCAATAACTTGCGCCATGGTCGTTGCATTCGCAACTGGAATAAAACGTTTCGCATCTTCGCCACCTTCACCTGTATTGGATTTACCCCCAATACGGTTCATGGCAATCGCCAAGGTAGCATGTGCTTCTGTAGAAATGGAACCTAATGACATCGCACCGGTTGCAAAACGTTTCACGATTTCTTTAGCAGACTCTACTTGCTCTAATGGAATTGCAGTGCCTAATGGCTTGATCTCGAATAAACCGCGCAATGTCATATGACGACGTGTTTGGTCGTTAATCAGTTTTGCGTATTCTTTATAAGTGTCGTATTTGCCGGTACGTGTTGCATTTTGCAGTTTAGAAATAGACTCCGGTGTCCACATATGCTCTTCACCGCGTACACGGAAAGCATATTCACCACCAGCATCCAATGCATTGGCAAGCACGGGATCATTGCCAAATGCTGAGTTGTGTAAGCGCAACGCTTCTTCAGCTACTTGCTCAATACCAATCCCTTCGATTTGGGTGGCCGTTCCCGTGAAGTATTCATTCACAAACGCAGTGTTCAAGCCAATCGCTTCAAAAATTTGCGCACCACAGTAAGATTGGTAAGTTGAAATACCCATTTTGGACATGACTTTATACAAGCCCTTGCCAATCGCTTTTACAAAATTTTTCTGTGCTTTATAGGCATCATCGCTTAAGTGCTTGATGGTTTCAAACGTTAGCCATGGGCAAACGGCTTCTGCACCATAACCAGCGAGCAATGCAAAGTGATGCACCTCACGTGCTGAACCCGTATCAATCACCAAACCTGTACTGGTACGCAAGCCTTCTTTGACCAAGTGTTCATGTGTTGCAGAACAGGCAAGCAGTGCAGGGATAGCAACACGATTTTTTGCGATAGCGCGATCAGACAAAATCAACACGTTGATGCCGGCATGCACCGCTTTCACTGCTTGCTCATGTAGCGCTTTAATGGCATTCGCCATGCCGGCTTTACCTAAAGCAGCATCGTACGTAATATCTAACACCAATGATTTATATTGGCCTTTGGTAGAAGACTCAATATTTTTCAATTGCTCCAACTCTTCTAGCATCAATACGGGCTGGCTAGCTTCCAAACGCAACGGCGGATTGGTTTCATCCACGCTCAATAAATTAGGTTTAGGGCCAATAAACGTGACCAAAGACATTACCAATTCTTCACGGATCGGGTCAATCGGTGGGTTGGTCACTTGCGCAAATAACTGTTTGAAATAGTTATAAATTTGTTTGGGCTTGTTAGACAGCACGGGCAGGGCAGCATCGTTACCCATCGAGCCGGCACCTTCTTCACCGTTAGCCACCATAGGCTGCAATACAAACTTAATATCTTCTTGTGTAAAGCCAAATGCTTGCTGCGTATCTAGCAGCGTTTCGTTCAGTGTTAAGTTCACTTCGATTTTTGGCAAATCGCTCAAATGGTAGCGTGACTGCTCAATCCATTGACGATATGGCTTAGCATTGGCTAACTGTTTTTTCGCCTCATTGTCGTCAATGATGCGGCCTTGCTCCATGTCAATCAGCAACATTTTGCCTGGTTGCAGACGCCATTTTTTGATAATTTTCTCTTGTGGGAAAGTAATCACACCCATTTCAGAAGCCATCATCACGATGTCATCTTCCGTCACCAAATAACGGGCAGGGCGCAAGCCATTGCGGTCTAAAGTTGCACCAATCATCTTGCCATCGGTAAACGCTACTGCTGCCGGGCCATCCCATGGCTCCATTAACGCTGCGTGATATTCGTAGAATGCACGTCTATCTTCATCCATCAGTGCATTGTTATTCCAAGCCTCTGGAATCAACATCATCATGGCATGTGGCAAGCTGTAACCACCAGCCACCAACAACTCTAAACAGTTATCAAAACAGGCTGAGTCAGATTGGCCGTCTGCAATCAGTGGCCATAATTTATCTAAATCTTCGCCAATCACTGTGGATTTCATCGTCTCATGACGCGCAGCCATCCAGTTGACATTGCCTTGCACGGTATTGATTTCGCCATTATGGGCAATCATGCGGAAAGGGTGGGCTAGATCCCAAGCCGGGAAGGTATTGGTTGAGAAACGTTGATGCACTAAGGCAAGTGCTGAAACGACTGTTTCGTCTACTAAGTCTTTGTAGTACACGCCTACTTCATTTGCCAACAGCATGCCTTTGTAGACGATGGTACGTGACGAAAATGAAGGTACATAGAACTGTGCTTTGTCCTGCAAGTTGAGTGCGCGCACTGCATGCTCAATACGTTTGCGAATCACAAAACATTTACGTTCAAAAACGTTGTTGTCTTTGGCTGCACTTGCCACGATCACTTGACGCATACATGGCTCTACTTCACGCGCTGCATCCGCAATATTGCCATTGTCGACCGGTACATCACGCCAGCCTAATAACGTTTGATTTTCTTCTGCAATGATCTTAGCGATGATTGCTTCACATTGCGCACGATTTTTCTGATCTTGTGGTAGGAACAAGTTACCAACCGCATATTGGCCGACTTCTGGCAATTCGATGCTCAGCTTAGCCGCCTCTTTACGCATAAACGCATCTGGCATTTGCATTAAAAGACCAGCACCATCCCCCAATTTAGGATCGTAGCCAGTGGCACCACGGTGGGTAAGATTGGTTAAGAGCTCTAAGCCTTTTGCGACGATATCGTGGCTTTTCTTACCTTTGATGTGCGCTACAAATCCAACGCCACAGCTATCTTTTTCATTGCGACGATCGTACAAACCTTGCGATTTTGGCGCCAATCCAGTGTGGGCCTGCATGGTTGCTTGAGTCTGCTCCAGGGTTTCGGGTGTGTTTACGGCTTGCATATTCTTTGCCTAATAATTCAATTACAAAACATTTAGCGGAACCTTCAATAATACCGTTAAACATGTGCAAGTTCAATCATTTAAGCATGATTATAGTGATAGTAGCCAAGTTTTTTATACGCCAATGTACGTATTTTGTTGACTCTTCAAATGAGAATGATTATCATTTGCAAACAGTGCATTTAATCTTAATCACTTTTTAGGAGTGGATGATGAACCAAACCCCTGATAATGCTGCTTGCGAAAAAATCATTTTGGCCGATAGTCTGGGCGTGAGATTGTACTATTGCCCCAATTGCGAAGTGGTCGAACTGGAGCTGGGCTCCATTTCAATCAGACTCAGTCCGAGCAGCATTCAAAGCATCGCCAACATCATGATGAAGGCCAGCTTGCGTCTAGATGCGGTCTACCAACATCCAAGACAAGCAAGAACGACACAAGTGGAGCGCAGGGAAGAGTCTGATCTCAATGAGGTGCAGCGCACCGTGACACCTCAGCTAGTCCATTGATTTCGGCAGATTAACGCAGTAATGCAAAAGCCTTAGCAGCAGCATCGATGGTGTATGTGATGTCTGCGTCGGTATGTGCGGCTGATACAAAACCTGCCTCGAACGCAGAAGGCCCTAAATAGACACCGCTATCCAGCATGCTGTGGAAAAACTGGTTAAAGTGCGCCTTGTTGTTGTCGCGCATAATTTCCGCATAACTACTTGGGCAAGTCTGGCTAAAGTACAGGCCAAACATACCGCCTACACTCTGCGCAGAAAAAGTCACGCCTGCATGCTGAGCAGCTTGCATCAAACCATCCATCAATTTTTTGGTTTGCGCAGTGAGTTTGTCGTAAAATCCAGCAACTTGCACGAGTTTAAGCGTGGTCAATCCGGCAGAGACTGCGACAGGATTACCGGATAACGTACCAGCTTGATACACTTTACCTACTGGCGCTAGGCATTGCATGATGTCTTTGCGTCCTCCAAAAGCGCCAACTGGTAAGCCACCGCCAATGACTTTGCCCAGCGTTGTCATGTCCGGCTGAATGTTATAAAGCGCCTGCGCACCGCCTAAAGCGACACGGAAGCCTGTCATCACCTCATCAAATATCAACACCGCGCCGTGTTTGGTACATAGTTCGCGCAATGTAGTCAGGAATTCCATATGCGGCACGATTAGGTTCATGTTGCCGACCACTGGCTCAATAATCACACAGGCAATTTCATCACCCATTTGTTTGAATATATCTTCTAATTGCTGCGTATTGTTGTATTCCAACGTGAGCGTATGTGCAGCCACACTTGCAGGCACACCGCCAGAATCCGGCTCACCAAATGTCAGCAAACCAGAGCCCGCTTTTACCAGTAAGCCATCAGAATGCCCATGATAGCAACCCTCAAACTTAATGATTTTATCGCGCCCGGTAAAACCACGCGCTGTGCGAATCGCACTCATGGTTGCCTCGGTGCCGCTGCTATTCAAACGCACTTGCTCCATGCTAGGCACAAGCTTATTAATCAGCTCTGCCATTTCCAACTCTAAGCCAGTCGGTGCGCCAAACGATAAACTATTGGCCGCCGCTGCCTGTACTGCTGCCACCACCTCGGGGTGCGCATGCCCTAAAATCATCGGGCCCCAAGAGTTGATGTAATCAATGTATTCTTTACCATCGACATCCCACAGCTTGGAACCCAAACCTTTTTTAAAAAATACCGGTGTGCCGCCTACCGAGCGAAATGCACGCACCGGTGAATTCACGCCACCGGGAATAAGTTGTTGAGATTTTTCAAACAGGGTTTGGTTAGTGGTTGTCATAGTAGAAAATGTTAAGCATGAAATAATTGGGTGTAACGTTGGGTTATGTGACGAATATCGTCGTCATAAAAAATATCCGTAATCACTGCAAGCGCATCTGCGCCGGCATCAATGACTTGATGAGCATTGTCGATATGAATGCCGCCTATGCCCACCAGCGGTAACTTTACCTTTTGCTTAGCCTCTGCAAACAAGCTCAGCGGCGCATGTACGGCATTCGGTTTGGTTTCGGAAGCAAAGCACGCGCCGAACGCCACATAAGACGCGCCAGCAGCTTCTGCCTGAATGGCTAGATCTAACCAGTTATAGCAAGACGCACCAATGATTTTATGCGGGCCCAGCAAGCGACGCGCTGCGCTTAAGTCACAATCTGAAGCGCCCACATGCAAACCATCCGCATCAATTTGCGCACACAGATCCAGATGGTCGTTAATAATGAGTGGCACACCGAAGCTGCGGCATAGCGCCAACAGCGCAGTCGCCTGACGTAGCAGTAACTGCTTGTCTGCAAACTTGTTTCGATACTGCACAAGTGAAGCGCCACCTTCCAGTGTTAAACGCACTTTCTCACACAGCAGCTCTACTTCCAAGATATCCGGCGTGACTGCGTATAAACCTTTAATGTTGTAGCGAGATGGCTTTGTCATTTGGATTGTCATCTTCACGCGCCCAGAAGAATCTATCTGGGATAAATTGCCCCATGCCTGGGCGGAATGCGTGTTTGAGCGTTTGCCATGTGTATTCTTGCGCTTCCTGCACCGCTTCTTCCATGGTCAAACCATGCGCCAAACAGGCAGCAATGGCACTGGTCAACGTGCAGCCGGAACCATGATAGCTACCAGCCAGACGCTCCCAATGGTAGGCTTTAATCAAGCCATTGACGCCAGACATTTGCATGCCATACAGGGAGTTCACCACATCAGTCGAGCGCTCATGTGTGCCGGTAATGAGCACGTACTCGCAACCCATTTCCAGCAAACGCTGCGCAGATTCATCTAAAGTAGTATGTTTGACCTCTTCGCCTTCATCGTAATAGGCCAGCCGACGCGCTTCTAAACTATTGGGTGTAATCAGGGTGGCTTGCGGAAACAACAGTTCGCACATGGCGGCCTGCATTTCCTCATTACTCAACTCATCGCCACGGCCAGAGGTCAAAATCGGATCTATCAACAATGGAATATCAGGATAATCCGCCACAATTTCCGCAATCACCGCTACATTTTCTACACTGCCGAGCAAACCCAATTTAAAAGCAGCCACCTGTACGTCTTCCAAGATGGTGCGGGCTTGATCATTGATCCAATCTGCATCCAAAGGCATGACACTTTCCACGCCCACAGTATCTTGTACAGTAATGCCTGTGATGACTGACAACGGATGGCAGCCTATACTGGCCAACGCCAATACATCGGCTTGCATGCCTGCACCACTACTAGGATCTGTGGCGGCAAACGTCATAACGGTGGGAGGGGTAGGTGCCATAATGCTCTCTAACGAAGCGTAATAATTAAAAAAAGTATCGCAATAGACCAAGTAGCAATTGCTACAAAGTGCTTATTATCCTACATAAATGCAATTGACTCTAATGTTAACGCGCTGCGTATATTGGCTAAATATCGAACACCTGCTCGGTAATTGAAAAAGGCTGAATTGTGGTATGCATTTTTTTTGCTAGATTACGCTCTTGCTTGTAAAAAGCAGTAAAAATGTGATTCAACACACGCTCGTAGTTAATTTCTTGCGAAAGTGGTTTCCACTGCATATTGTCTAAACAATAATTGGTGTAGCGCTTATATTTTTGCGTTAAATCGTCATCGCCATGTTCCATTTGAAAATTGTACGAAGCCACGGTTGCACCATAGCGATTCGCCCAAATAAAAAAGGCTAATTCTGGAATCGATAAACTATTCGGAACAGTTAAGTTATTTTCGGCAACCGCCTGTGTAATACATTCTGCAATAAATGCAATCAGGTGATTAATCCTGTCGTCTAAAATACCATTCAGTTCCGGACTGACCGCCAACCTGTTCACTTCGGAATTTGCAATAAAGATACATTGATAATTAATGGGTTTGAGTCGGTGACACAACACATGTGTTGCGTACAGCACCAATAGGCGCTCCCTAGAAAGGGCATCATAGCCTTTTGCCAATTCCATCAGACCGGACCAATAGTTAAGCCCTTTGATGCCTAAATAAGTAATGAGCGTTTCTTTAGAGGGAAATTGTTTATAAAACGTCCCTCTGGAAACACTGCTTTGACTAATGACTTCTTGCAGCGTTAAGCCATTAATCCCTTTTTTGGCGACGATTTCCTCGGCGATCAAAGTGATTTCTTCTAACCGCTTTTCATCTACTTGCCGCTTGCGAGATCTTTTTTCCATGACCAAATCAACCTGAAGAATTTAACAAAAATATACAATCGTATAAATAGCTGTGCTAATATATACACATGTATAATAATGGCGCTATTTTTAAGCTATTAACAATAGTTTACATTTTAATGCAGATAACGGCACTAAGACCGATTAGCTTTTGATGATTAATTTGCACATACCAGCTATTGATTTATTGAAGAAATTTCCACTTGAGGGAGTGATTTTGAATAAAGTAATGACATCGCATACTCATACAGTAATGCATCTATCAGCATATACACGGGCTAATGGTTAGCCTAGTTCAATCAAAACATTTGCGCCTGCAAATAGCTTACTTGTTTACAAAAATCTCCACACTTTAGCAAACAACCATTTAAGATCAAGGACAATAGATGTCTAGCTCGAAAACGCCTTCTTTAGATGAAGTTACCATTGCGTACATCCGGGCAGGCAATGTGTATATCAACGCCAGAATTACTGGCGGATTTTTTGCTAATCTCAAAGGACTCTTATCTGGGCCGCCATTAAACGATAGAGAAGCGCTAGTACTTTCCCCTTGTAATAGCGCGCACACCTGCGGTATGCAATACGCCATTGATCTGATTTTTTTAAACAAACAATTCCAAGTACTTAAAATTGTACATGCGCTACAACCTTGGCGTTTTACTTATTGCAAAGAAGCCACCCACACCATGAAAATGCGAGGGGGCCAAGCCATCAATTTGGACTTGCAAATAGGTCAAACGTTTATTTTTTACCCGACGACGACTGATTGAAATCACTCAGCAGCTGGGCACAATCGGAGAATTTGGAGCGGCTGACGGGAATCGAACCCGCGTATCGAGCTTGGGAAGCTAGCGTTCTACCATTGAACTACAGCCGCAAAAATTGATTTTTTACAGGACGCTATTTTACTGTATTTTAGAGGTGCTGTAGCGGTCATCTATACAATTAAGTAGCAGCGTCGTTTGCTTAAAACTCTAGTGGATCGATATCCAGCGCCCAGCGTATTTTAGAAGATGACGGGTGCGCGCGTAATTGTGGTATCCACACATGCAGCAAACGTTGTAGGGTTTGGCGTTTTTCTGCCTGCAATAATACATAGGCTCTCTCCAAGCCTTTTAAGCGCTCCATCTGCGGCCGAACCGGATCATATAGCGTCACTTCGTTGGCATGTTGCCTTGCATAGGCGGCGGCACTGTTTAAAAACTGCTGTACCTGCTGATAATCGCTGGCTTCGGCTTTCAGCAGCACAAAAAAGCGGCTGGGCGGTAACTGCATGGCTATGCGCTCTTGTAGCAAGGTATTGGCATAAGCGGCATAATCTTGCGCACGCAATGCATGGAACAAATCATGCTGCGGAAACGCTGTCTGAATTAACACTTCTCCTGCCACAGCAGCCCGGCCAGCGCGACCAGACACTTGCATCAACTGCGAAAATAAACGTTCACTGGCTCTAAAATCAGGGCTGTATAGCGCAGTGTCTGTGTCTATCACGCCGACCAAAGTCAGATTAGGGAAATCATGCCCTTTTGCCAACATCTGTGTGCCCACCAAGATATCAATCTCGCCTGCATGTACCTTGCTCAATAATGTGGTCAAGGCATCTTTGCTACGCATGCTGTCGCGGTCTACACGCGCAATACGTGCGGTGGGGAAAAGTGATTCCAACGTTTGCGATAAACGCTGTGTGGCTTGACCAATGGGTTTTAAATCTGCGTTGCCACAGCTTGGACATTGCAACGGAATCTTTTGCTCGTGCCCACAATGATGACACTTTAATCGGCGCTGACTTAGATGGACGACCAGCTTGGCCGAGCAGCGTGTGCAACTGGAATGCCATAAACAAGCCGAACAATGTAGCACCGGGGCATACCCGCGCCGGTTAATAAACAGTAAACTTTGTTCGCCCCTGGCTAAGCGCTTGCGCATGGCCTCTATCAGCAAGGGGGACAAGCCATTCTCGAGTGGTGATTTTGCTGAATCTATGCAGAAAATCTTGGGTAGCTGCGCCTGTGTAACCGCGCGCTGCGTTAAAGTCAGCAAGCCATAACTTTGTTTCTTTTCTGGCTGCGTGGTGGTGTTGGAAGTTGTGGCGTTATACCAAGTTTCTAACGAGGGCGTTGCACTCCCCAATACAATCGGAATATTCAACTGCTTGGCGCGCACCATCGCTACATCGCGTGCATGGTAACGCATGCCTTCTTGCTGCTTGTATGAACCATCGTGTTCTTCATCCATCACCATCAGCTTTAAATGGGGCATGGGGGTAAACACGCTTAGCCGTGTACCAATCACAATTTTGGCTGCACCGGATTTTGCCGCCAGCCAATTTTGTAAGCGCTCACTCTCACTCAAATTACTGTGTAGCGTCACAAGCGGATATTGACTTAACCGACTCCTAAATCTTGCTTCTAGCTGTGGTGTTAAATTGATTTCTGGCACCAGCACCAGCGCTTGCGCATGTTCTTCCGCCAGAATATTGGCTAGCAATTGAATATAGACTTCGGTTTTCCCGGAGCCGGTAATGCCATATAGCAACCATGGCTTAAATTGTTTGGGCGCGGCTAAAACCGCCTGAATCGCATACTGCTGTTCGGCATTGAGCGTTGGTGCCTGATGCGAACTTGGCACAGAAGGGCGAATAGCGATGACTTCTTGCGCCTGAATAAATCCTTCTTCGATGAGTGGTTGCACCCACTTGCGCCAACCTGTCGCAACCTCCGATAACTGTTGTTCTGACAGGCTGTGCTGTACAGTCAATGCAGTCACAATGCGCTGCAGTACAATTTGGCGCTTTTGAATGCGTTCCGGTGGAATCGGCTTTGCGTAGCTGTAAACAAACGTTTTACGCGATACCGCAGGTTTGATTTGGCGCAAGCGCAGCGGCAATGCGCTAATCAGCATTTGACCTAACGGGTAGTGATAATAAGCTGCACAAAATTTCAGTAACTGATAGGTTTGCGTATCTAGTGCAATATCATCAAACACATGCATCACGGTTTTTAGCTTATCCACCGGCACTTCGCTTTGTTGATGGATTGCCAGTACCACACCGACCAATTGGCGGCCAGCAAATGGCACCACCACGCGCTGCCCCACCTGCACCTGAAAGCCTGCATTCAGGTAATCAAATGTGCGGTCTAAAGGTACATCCAAAGCAACACTTATAATGTTGGGCTCGATTAGTGGTGCTGACATGAATTCGGACAAGTAGGATTAATCATAGGAAATGGAAAATAGCGTGAATCACTACTTAATTAAGGTTAAAATAACGTTTTCTACACCAAATATTGTTTAAATAGTCATTAAACAGCGAAATCACCCATCTTGAAACAAATTATCTCAGATTTATTACGCCAAGCAGCAAAATCTATTGTCGACGACACTGCCAATCTCACCATCACGCTCGATCGCCCAAAATCCAGTCAGCATGGCGATTTTGCCAGCAATTTGGCCATGCAATTGGCTAAACCATTACGCCAAAACCCACGCGCAATCGCCGAGCGCATTATTCAAGCGCTTCCTGCTAGTGAGTACATTGCAAAGGTAGAGATTGCCGGCGCTGGTTTTATTAACTTCTTTTTAAGCGCAAATTCCAAACAGGCCGTGGTCGTAGATATCTTAAAGTCTGGCACCGCATTTGGCACAAGCAACGCAGGGCTGGGCCAAAAAGTGCAGGTGGAGTTTGTCTCTGCCAACCCAACGGGCCCACTGCATGTTGGGCATGGCCGTGGCGCAGCAGTGGGCGATTGTTTATGCCGCTTGTTAGATGCCAATGGCTGGGCTGTGACACGTGAGTTTTATTACAACGATGCCGGCGCGCAAATTGATAATTTAACCAAATCAGTGTTGGCACGTGCACAAGGTGTTGCCACTGACAGCACGGAGTTTCCGGCAGATGGCTACCGTGGTGACTATATCATGGACATTGCACAGGCTTTTGTTGCAAAAAGCACTGTGGTTGCCGACGACATGGAAGTGACTGCTAGTGGCGATTTAACGGACACAGATGGTATACGCAAATTTGCAGTGGCGTACCTGCGTCACGAGCAAGACATGGATTTACAAGCCTTTCAAATCAAATTTGATGTGTTTTCATTAGAAAGCGCCTTGTACACCACGGGTAAAGTTGAGCACGCCGTCAGCGCTTTGATTCAGAGTGGCCATACGTACGAGCAAGACGATGCGCTGTGGCTACGTACTACCGATTTTGGCGACGACAAAGACCGCGTGATGCGCAAAAAAGAAGGTGGTTATACCTATTTTGTGCCGGATGTGGCCTACCACTTAGATAAATGGAACCGCGGCTTTAAACGTGTGATCAACGAGCAGGGCGCAGACCATCACAGTACCATTACGCGTGTACGCGCAGGCCTGCAAGCTTTAAATGTGGGCATTCCACAAGCTTGGCCAGACTATGTGCTGCACCAAATGGTCACCGTGATGCGTGGCGGGGAAGAGGTCAAACTATCCAAGCGTGCTGGCAGCTATGTCACCTTGCGCGACTTGATTGAAGAAGTAGGCTGCGATGCCACGCGTTACTTTTTGGCAGCACGCCGTGCCGACTCACAATTAGTGTTTGATATTGATTTAGCGCGCGCACAAACCAACGACAACCCGGTGTATTACATTCAATATGCGCATGCCCGTATTTGCAGCGTGCTTGCACAGTGGGGCGGTGAAGTGAGCGCATTGCAACATGCTGATTTAAGCCCACTCGACACTAATAGCGAGACTACGCTGATGCAAAAACTGAGTGAATATCCAGAAGTAGTGAGTAATGCCTGCCAAGAGCTATCACCGCACAGCATTGCCACTTACTTAAAAGAGCTGGCGAGTGACTTACACAGCTATTACAATGACACCAAATTTTTAGTGGATGACGTGCCGACAAAACTAGCACGCATGGCACTGATTGCGGCCACCCAGCAAGTATTGCGCAATGGGTTAACCTTATTAGGTGTTTCCGCACCAGAAAAAATGTAGAGGAAATAGCATGAGTAGAGATTACAAACCAAGCCCACAAAAAAGCAACGGTGGCAGTAAAGGCAGCCCTTTCTTTTCTGGCTTATTGGTTGGCTTATTGTTAGGCGTGGGTGCATCAGTTGCGCTCACCTTATATCTAAAAGGCGATGGCAATCCATTTGCCGAGCAAAAGGGTGAGCAGGTAGTCAAACAACAAAAATCTTCCAAGCCTAAGATATCTGAAGAAACGGTGAAGCCTAATGCTGCTGATGGCCAAGGGTTACAAGATCCCAATAAATTTGATTTTTACACTATCCTGCCTGAGACCGAAAGCAAAGTGACTGAGCAGCAGGTCAAAGACAATACGACGATTAAATCCGATAGTTATTTCTTGCAAGTGGGCGCGTTTGAAAAAGAAGACGACGCGGACAATATGAAAGCAAAACTGGCACTGCAAGGGTTTGAAGCGGTAGTACAAACTGCGGAAATTCCTAGTAAGGGTGTTTGGCATCGCGTAAGAGTAGGGCCATTGAGTGATGTCGATCAAATCAATAAAATCCGTGGTGATTTAATTTTGAACGGATTTAATGCAGACCTTATCAAAGTACATACGGAAACAAAAACAGAGTAGGGTTGTCATCTAAACTCAACGAAGATACGTTACTCTGATGAACCATTTGTATTGACGATTTATTCATCTAACTATTAATCTTAGGAAAATACCTTAGGAAAACCCATGAAAACATTCCTCACCAGCTTACTACTATTATTAAGCACCCATGTAATGGCAGAAGAGCCGCAAACAGGCCAACAATTTGATGCCGTTGCCCAAATTATTCCAACCGATACACCAGCCAAAATCGAAGTGATGGAGATTTTCTGGTATGGCTGCATCCACTGCTACCAAATGGAAAAGCCATTGAATGCATGGGTTAAAAAACTGCCTGCCGATGTGTATTTTAAACGCGTACCAGGCTTACCTAATGCAAGTTGGGCGCCGATGGCCAAAGCTTTTTACGCCATGGAAACACTAGGCGTTTCAGAAAAATTGCATGCGCAGTTATTTGATGCCATTCACAAACAAAAAGTATTGAATCCTGCCGATGAAAAAGCAGCGATTGAGTGGGTAATCAAAGCCAGCGGTTTAGATCGCTTAAAAGTTGAGCAAGCGTTTAAATCTTTTACTATTAACACGAACTTGAACCGTGCTGCGCAGCTGTTCAGAGCCTCTGGCGCAACAGGTGTACCAAGCTTGATTATTGATGGTAAGTACATTACTTCTAGCACCATGAGTGGCGGCAATGAAGAAGCGTTGAAAACAGCCGACTTTATTATTGATAACGTACGTAAAGACCGCGCTGCTACAGCAAAGAAAAAGTAATGCCGCACCAGTTTAAGTGTGAACTAATCGAAATTAAAGTGCTAACATGACGAGTTAGGATGACTATATACATTCATAACTAAAAATAACTCTAAAATTGTAATTTGAAAAGCTAAGGAAAAAAGAACATAGG
>Ga0123394_1014793_pt1 | contig 19297 bp, 20 predicted proteins | sample T10HHNO3metaT_FD_89922 | JGI IMG/M metagenome (GOLD analysis project Ga0123394, IMG submission 89922) | Methane-oxidizing artificial microbial communities from Washington, USA to study methane cycling - T10-HHNO3 metaT (Metagenome... ...
ATCGCCTTTTTACACAGCTTGTTACACGCCGTTAAAAACTAATATTGATTTGCCAATGCCATCAATTTTGCAATTCTGTCTTCGGTTTGCGGGTGGGTGCTAAATAAGCCCCTCAAGCTACCGCCAGAAAGTGGATTGATAATCATCATTTGCCCGGTTTCCGGGTGCGCTTCTGCCGTCTCATTGGGGATTTGATGCGCATAATGATGAATTTTTTGCAGTGCACTGGCCAATGATTTAGGATCGCGGCTAATCTCTGCGCCCATTCTGTCCGCCTCAAATTCGCGCGCGCGTGAAATCGCCATTTGAATCAATGATGCTGCCAAAGGCGCTAAAAACATCATCAAAATGCCTAAAATCGGGTTCACATTACGCTCGCCGTTGGCGTTATGGCCACCGCCAAACATCATGCCAAACTGCGCTATAGACGAGATTGCCCCCGCTACGGTCGCAGAGATTGTGGAGATTAAGGTATCACGATTTTTAACGTGCGCTAGCTCGTGCGCCATCACACCACGCAACTCGCGTTCACTCAATATTTGCATAATACCGGTGGTGGCTGCTACCGCTGCATTCTCCGGGTTGCGACCAGTGGCAAATGCATTGGGCTGGGATTCATTGATTACATACACTTTAGGCATTGGCAAGCCAGCATTATGTGCCAGCTCTTTTACCATGCTGTAGTAGTTTCTAAATTGGGTATTGTCGGGCGTGACTTCCATCGCCCCATACATTTTCAATACGGCTTTATCACTAAACCAATAGGCGTATACATTCATGGCAGCCGCCAATAATAGTGCGATCATCATACCGCCAGCACCGCCCATTGCTGCGCCTACACTGCCAAACAGCGCCACAATCGCTGCCATCAGCGCAAAGGTCTTCATCCAATTACCAAACATTGTTTTCTCCTTAAGTCCGCAACTACTGTCGAGTTACTCTTAGCACTAATATGCTATCCACTTCGCGAGTTTCAATAGCATTAGCTAAACATTTCGCCTAGTTTGACATGCTGTCCTTGAATAAATTGCTGTGCAGATTGGCGTTTTGCACCCGGCATTTGCAACTCAGCAATCTCGAGCAAACCATCCCCACAGCCAACACTAATGCAGTCACCCAAGGCAACGATCTCGCCTGGTGCAGCCTTGCCGTCACGAGAGGTGGCAAACCAGATTCGGCACGTCTCGCCTCTAAACTGTGCACTGGCTACGGGAAAAGGATTAAATGCACGCACTTGACGTGACAGCGCCTCTGCTGTTTGCGTCCAATCGATGGCTGACTCCGCTTTTTCCAGCTTATGTGCATAGGTCACCAGCGCTTCATCTTGCGGTGTGGCCGCAAGCTTGCCGGTTTGCTCTAATGTCTGCATGGCATCGACCATCAACGCTGCGCCTTGCTCACTCAAGGCATCGTGTAACGTCTGCGTGGTATCGCGCTCGGTAATTGGCACTGTGCCTTTACTCACCATCGCGCCAGCATCCAATGCAGGCACCACCTCCATAATGGTGACCCCGGTTTCCACATCACCAGCCAAAATCGCACGATGAATCGGCGCCGCGCCGCGCCATCTTGGCAGCAGTGACGCGTGAATGTTGTAGCAACCTTTGGATGGCATCGCCAATACTGGCGTTGGAATAATCAACCCATAAGCCGCCACAATCATCACATCAGCTTGCAATGCCGCAATCTGTGCCTGTACTTCTGCTGGTTTAAGTGACGCAGGCTGAAACACATTGAGCTGATGTTGCAACGCCAACTGCTTCACTGGACTAGTACGCAGCTGCATACCCCTACCTGCAGGACGGTCCGGCTGCGTGAGCACCATCACAATACGATGCCCAGCAGCAATCAATGAGGCCAATGCAGGCACTGCAAATTCCGGCGTGCCTGCAAAAATAATGTTCATAGCGCTTACCTTAAAGATGACTTATTTTTTGATACGGATGGCCATCAGCTTGTCCAACGTTGAGGCGTAGTGGATATAGCCTAGCTAGTAGTTATTGCGCGTGATCTCGCGCGCATGTTTTACCATTTTGTTCTTAATACGATTACGTTTCAGTGGAGAAAGGTATTCGACAAACACTTTACCTTTTAGGTGATCCATTTCGTGCTGAACGCATACGCTGAGCAAGCCTTCAGCCTCTAGCGTGAAGCGCTCCCCCTCTACGTTTTGTGCTTCAACTGTAACTTTCTCTGCACGCGTCACCGTTTCATAAATGCCGGGCACCGACAAACAGCCTTCTTCGTAGGTTTGTGTGCCGCTTTGCGCAACAATTTTAGGATTAATGAGTACCAGCAAGTCATCTTGCTCTTTACTGGTATCAATCACAATCAATTGAATATGCCTATCCACCTGCGTTGCAGCCAATCCGATGCCGGGGGCATCGTACATGGTGTCACGCATATCTTGCACCAAACGCTTTAAATCCGCGTTAAACACTGTCACTGGTTTTGCCACGGTATGCAGACGTGGATCTGGGTAATTAAGTATTGATAATAGCGCCATAAACTAAAAGTGTTGTCTTTATATCAACAGCCGCCATTTGGATGCTATTGCATTTGCCAAAAAAGCTTGATTGTTGAATGAATTACGTGATAAATTTAATGCAACTTCGCGGATTTTTCCGCTCATTTTGACCGAGGTCAACTGTATGTTTCGTTCTATTATAACGCTGCTGAGTCTAAGTTGTTTATGCTTATCTGTTCATGCAGACGAAATTACACTACAAAAAAACCACCCAGAACGTTATGTCGTCAAAAAAGGCGATACGCTATGGGGCATTTCCGGCAAGTTTTTAAAAGACCCTTGGCAATGGCCAAAAGTGTGGAAAATGAATCGTACGGAAATTAAAAATCCGCATTTGATTTATCCAGGCGATGTAGTTGTACTAGACACATCTAACGGTAGTCCGGAATTCAAATTACTACGTCAAACTGTAACATTAGAGCCTGGCGTGGTGGAAGAACCCCTAGAAAAAGAAGCGATTTACACCATTCCACCGAATATCATCGGCCCGTTCTTAAGTCAGCCTTTGTTAATTGAGAACGATGAGCTGGATACTGCCCCACGCATCATCGGCGCACAAGACAACCGCCTCATTCTAAGTCCAGGCACACGCATATATATCAATAATTTAGAAGAAGCCGATAAAACGTTTTGGAATATTTACCGCCCTGGCGATGTGCTCAAAGACCCTGACACCAATGAAGTACTAGGCACGGAAGCGATTTATCTAGGAGACACCCGTATTACCAAATTCGGCAAGCCAGCCTCCGGTAATATTGTCAAAGCCAAAGAAGAGATTTTTACCAAAGACCGTTTAGTCGTGGCATCAGAAGGCTTTAAAGAAAGCTTCATTCCACACGCGCCAGAATCTGAAGTAAAAGGTCGTATTCTTAGAATCTACGGCGGTGTAGCAGAAGCTGGCCCAGAAACCGTGGTATCCATTAACTTGGGTAGTAAAGACGGTGTAGAGGATGGTCACGTATTGGCGGTTAGCCGCCATGGCCGCATCATCAAAGATCCGGAATATAAAGAAGACAAATCCAAACCTGTCGATAAAAAAGCCAAACTCAAACCCGATGAAGTGCAATTGCCTGATGAGCGCGTGGGTTTGGTGATGGTATTTAGAACGTTTGATCGCGTTTCCTACGGGCTGATTATGCAAACGTCCGATGCGATTTATACATTAGATACGGTACATACTCCATAAGTTATAAACGTGCCAGAAGCCTCTGTCCATATTGAGCCAGACGTAGCACAGTGGGTTGCTTTAAGTTTAATTGATGGCGTGGGTAGCGCCACGCTGTGTCAGCTACTTAGTCAGTTTGGTACGCCTGCAAACGTGTTTGCCGCAAGCCGATCGCAACTCCGTCACATCGTCAGCGACAACATCACTGCTGCCATCTGTGCTGGCGTAGATGAAGCAACCATTGCCCCTACACTAGAATGGCTCTCGCAACCCGGCAACCACCTCATCACTCTCGCGGATAGCATTTACCCTAAAGCGTTATTGGAGATTGCCAACCCACCCGCGCTATTGTACGCAAAAGGCCAGCTGGATTGCTTGAGTCTGCCATGTTTGGCGGTGGTCGGTAGCCGCAATGCAACCCCACAAGGCGAAAAAAATGCGGAAGACTTTGCCGAAAACCTAAGCCGCCATGGCTTGTGTATTGTGAGTGGCATGGCATTAGGCATTGACGGGGCGGCCCATCGTGGCGCACTCAAAGCCAACGCACCTACCATTGCGGTAGTCGGCACCGGTCTAGATATTGTTTACCCAGCCAAACACCGCGATTTAGCGCACCGTATTGTCAATCGCGGGCTTATCATTTCAGAATTTCCATTGGGTACGCCATCCAAGGCACAGAACTTTCCTAGAAGAAATCGCATTATTAGCGGACTCAGCATAGGCTGTCTAGTGATTGAAGCCAATCTAGACAGTGGATCACTCATCACAGCTAGGCAAGCAGCAGAACAAGGGCGAGAGGTTTTTGCCATTCCGGGCTCCATTCATTCACCAGTAGCCAAAGGTTGCCACCAGTTGATTAAACAAGGTGCCAAACTCGTGGAATCGACAGAAGATATTCTCAGCGAAATTCAGCCGATTTTGCCGCTGCAACCGCACTTTAATACTAGCCCAATCGGGTCACTACCCGAACGGGCTAATGCATCCCCAGAAGCCAATACAGTGCTGGATTCCATGGGGGTTGATCCTATTCATTTTGATGTATTGCTGACTGCTACCGGCTTGACTGTCAGCGCGCTTTCCACGATGCTAACGTTACTGGAATTAGATGGGAAAATATCGCCGCTACATGGGGGAAAGTTTCAACGTCTTGTTTGATCACAACACATATAACCGCCAGCACAATGATAATGGATTATTAGAGGAGATAACATGTTAGAAGTGTTAATTTTTATGTTTCAAAATTATTTTGGAACACAGCCTCAAATCCATACCATGGATATTGAGGAAGACTTTCTAGCGCAAGAGCTATCACAAGCCGGCTTTGATCATCACGACATTGTGGGGGCTTTTGATTGGTACAAACAATTGCGCTGTTTAATCAGCCAGCCTTACCATCAATATTTATCCAACCCCTCTTCGTTCCGCGTCTACGTTGAACATGAGCTTGAGAGAATTGATACAGAGAGCTTTGGGTTTCTAAGCTTTTTGGAGCGCGCCGGTGTCATTAAACCGAATGAACGCGATTTAGTGATTGATCGCGCCCTAGCGCTCAAAAATCAACACATCAGCATTGAAGAGATTCGCTGGATTACCATGATGGTGCTGTGGAATGATAGCCGCAAGAAAGACTATTTGTTTGTTGAAGACGCTGTGTTCAACCCAAAGGGATTAACCCTACAGTAATAAACTAATTGATGCGTAAAAAAACCTAGCTTAGCTAGGTTTTTTTATTTTCTAAAACAAATGACTTATCTACATCAGCCATGCAAGTTTTGAATGATTTTGCTAATGGTACCGGCTTGATTCAAGGTATAAAAATGCATATTTTTTACCCCGGATGTAATCAACTTATCGCACATCTCAGTCACTACATCTGCACCGTAAGCCCGTAATGAAGCCATATCATCGCCATAAGCTTCCAAACGTAAGCGCAACCAGCGCGGGATTTCTGCACCACACACACCAGAAAAGCGTGCAAGTTGCGTGTAGTTATAAATTGGCATAATGCCCGGCACAATGGGCACATCAATATGTGCTTGTTCACAGGCTTCTAAAAAACGAAAGTAGGCATCCGCATTATAAAAATATTGTGTAATGGCTGAATCAGCACCCGCCTCTACTTTGCGTTTAAAGTTGGCAATATCTTTGGCAGCAGACTGTGCTTCTGGATGAAACTCAGGATATGCAGCGACTTCGATATGAAACCAGTCGCCAGTTTCTTGGCGAATAAACGCGACCAACTCGTTGGCGTATCTAAAATCGCCCGCACTGACTTCGCCCGAGGGCACATCGCCACGCAAGGCCACCAAACGTTTAATGCCTTTGGCTTGGTACGCGCTGAGCAACTCACGTATCTCTTCTTTGCTTGAGGAAATACAGGAGATATGCGGTGCAGCCGCATAGCCTTCGTCTTGGATTTCAAACACGGTATCCATGGTGCGGTCACGCGTAGAACCACCCGCCCCAAAAGTCACCGAGAAAAACTCCGGCTTAAACTGCGCAAGCGATTTTCTCGCTTCGCGCAAATTGGCAATACCTTCCGCGGTCTTGGGCGGAAAAAATTCAAAACTATAAGCAACAGGCTGATTCACTTTTTCTAATCTTTATCTATTTAATCTTTAAACTGTTCAATCTTTATCGATCACAATGGCACTCAATATCCATGAAATCACACTGTAAACGAGCGCACCGATAATGCCAGCCATTAAGGTTTTGACGACAAAGCCATCCAGAAAATGACCGACAGCCCAAAATAAAATGCCGTTAATCACAAAGATAAACAGCCCCAGCGTCAGGATAGTAACGGGTAAGGTTAATACCACCAAAATCGGCTTAATTAACATATTGACCAAACCTATCACTGCTGCCGCAATCAGCGCCGTGGTAAAACTGGCTACCTGAATACCGGGTACGATGTACGTCACACCCATTAAAGCTAACCCGCTGAGCACCCAACCAATTAATAGCTTCAACATCACACACTCCCAAAGATAATGGTGCAGCCAGTGTAGCACTGACTACACCACTTTTTCTAGCAGCTACATGTGATATTAGTAGCGATAGTGGTCTGGTTTATAAGGGCCGGTTTTTGCCACGCCGATATATGCCGCTTGTTGATCGGTCAACGTTGTCAATTGCGCATTGAGTTTTTTCAACTGCAGTACGGCCACTTTTTCGTCCAAATGTTTAGGTAAGGTATACACACCTACTGGGTATTGAGCTGTTTGCGTAAATAGCTCAATCTGCGCAATGGTTTGGTTGGCAAAGCTGGAGCTCATCACATAGCTTGGGTGACCTGTACCGCAGCCCAAGTTAACCAAACGTCCTTTTGCCAACAAGATAATGCGTTTGCCGTCCGGGAAAATCACATGGTCTACTTGTGGTTTGATTTCGTCCCACTGATATTTTTCGAGTGAGGCAACATCAATTTCATTATCGAAATGGCCAATATTACATACGATGGCTTGGTCTTTCATTTTTGCCATATGGGCATGGGTAATCACATGGTAGTTACCTGTTGCCGTCACAAAAATATCGGCATGCTCAGCCGCGTAATCCATGGTCACTACGCGATAGCCTTCCATCGCCGCTTGCAGCGCACAAATTGGATCAATCTCAGTCACCCACACTTGTGCAGACAAAGCACGCAATGCTTGGGCAGAACCTTTACCTACGTCGCCATAGCCCGCTACCACTGCCACTTTACCGGCAATCATCACATCGGTGGCACGTTTGATGCCATCGACCAATGATTCACGACAGCCATATAGGTTATCAAATTTAGATTTGGTGACAGAATCATTCACGTTAATCGCAGGGAAAGCCAACTTGCCTTCTTTATGCATTTGATACAAACGATGGACACCAGTAGTAGTTTCTTCTGTCACGCCTTTGACTTGGCTTAAACGTGTGGAATACCAAGTTGGATCTGTTTTCAGCTTGGCTTTAATGCTATTGAACAGGCAGATTTCTTCTTCTGAGCTTGGATTCGCCACTACGGACAAATCTTTCTCTGCGCGCGTACCTAGGTGTAGCAAGAGTGTCGCATCGCCACCATCATCCAGAATCATGTTAGTGTAGCCACCATCGGTCCACTCGAAAATACGATGGGTGTAATCCCAGTACTCTTCTAGTGATTCACCTTTGACCGCAAATACAGGCGTACCTGTTGCTGCTATAGCGGCGGCGGCATGGTCTTGCGTGGAGTAGATATTGCAAGAAGCCCAACGTACATCGGCGCCTAAGTCTTTCAGTGTTTCGATCAACACTGCGGTTTGAATGGTCATGTGTAATGAACCAGTAATACGCGCACCTTTAAGTGGTTGCGCTTTTGCGTACTCTTCGCGAATCGCCATTAAGCCTGGCATTTCGGTTTCGGCAATCGCAATTTCTTTGCGACCCCAGCCTGCTAGGCTTAAGTCTGCAATTACATAGTCTTTGAAGTCAGCTACAGTATTCATAATCTTCCTTAAATGAATGAAAACTGAGCAAGGAAACAATCTGGAGGCCTACGCTCACCTTTATATTCCGTGCTCGCACAGTGATTAAAAGTGAACGCCGTTTACAACATCTCTGAGCCTGGGAGCTTGGGAATTGCTCTCGCAGCGTTCCTCAGAAGGACAACATTATATCGTTAAATCAATTATTTGCCAAAACCCAAGCATTACCAAGTTAGGCGTCCACCGGCGTCCAAAGTTCATGCACATCATCAATTCCCCAAGTATGCGCAGACTCGTGACCCACAATCTCATCCATGGCACTGGGTTTGGATAGATCGACAATCTCAATTTGAATACGTGCTCTAGATTTAGTAGAAAAAAACACTTTCACTATCGGCTGCAACAGTGTTTTTGGCGATTGATCAATCACCACTGCTAAACGACCGGACTTAAGTAGCACTACCGAACCGATGGGATAAATACCGACGCTTTTTACAAAGGCTTTGAATACGGTTTCATCAAAATGATTTTTCCATTGCGCCATACGCTGGAGCGAGACCCCAGGTTCCCAACCATCCTTGTAAGGTCGGTTAGATGTCACCGCATCATACACATCGCACACCGCTCCCATCTTGGCAAAGATGCTAATTTGATCGCCTTTTAGCTGCTTGGGGTAACCGGAACCATCGATTTTTTCATGATGATGCAAGCAAACATCTAAACTTACATCGTCTTCTATCTGCGCATGCAGCATAAATGCATGCCCTTTTTCCGGATGTAATTTGACCAAATTAAACTCTTGCTCTGTCAGCGCCCCTGGCTTATTCAACACCTCCAGCGGTATTGCCGCTTTGCCAATGTCATGCATTAAACCAGCTAACCCCGCTTGCCTGACTTCCGTATCACCCAAACCCAATTCTTTTGCTAATGCTGTCATCATGGCGCAAACGGCCACCGAATGCATGTAGGTATAGTCATCCTGTGTTTTCAACCGTACTAGGCTGATGAGTGCGCCTTCGTTACGTTTAATGGAGGCCGCAATTTCTTCTACCAAAGGTATTACCGCTGTGGAATCCACCACTTTACCTAATCGCACATCTTTAAACATGGAAGCGACTGCACGCTTAGATTCTTTAATTATTTTTGACGCTTGCAGCAACTCTACTTCAATCGCGTTTTTTTCAATCTTAGTCGCCACAGCCTCTTTTGCAGAGACCGTTTCTATCTGCACTGTCGATTCGGCTTGGTCATTATTGACGACTTCGGCTGAATGGACTTCAGGCACATCCAATCCTTTGGATGTATCGATGACCACTTCCTTGATAATACTGGCCTGCAATTTTTTCAAGTCCTGAATATCGTCCAGGATAAACTTGGTTTTCCAGAAGGGATGATCTACCCACGCACCTTTGAGCGCATGGATATGCATACCAACGATCACTTGATTTGTAGGAATGGTCTTAAGCATAGTAAGTAACATTTTCACTTAAAAACAAAGCCTTAGATGCAAAGAAAAGAGGGCTAAAAAGCCCCCTTTATCTCACTTAAAAAGAATGTAAATTCTTTACAAACCAGCCGCTGCCCTAAGCGCTGCAGCTTTATCCGTGCTTTCCCATGTAAACTCTGGCTCATCACGACCAAAATGGCCATAGGCTGCGGTTTTTGCGTAGATAGGGCGTAGTAAATCCAACATTTTGACGATGCCTTTCGGACGCAAATCAAAGTGCTCGCGCACCAACGCAGTCAATACTTCGTTAGAAACCTTGCCTGTGCCATAAGTCTCCACCATCACGCTGGTCGGTTGTGCCACACCAATCGCGTAGCTCACTTGCACCAAGCACTTATCAGCCAACCCCGCTGCGACAATATTTTTAGCCACATAGCGCCCAGCATAAGCAGCAGAACGGTCTACTTTGGAAGGATCTTTACCCGAGAATGCACCGCCACCGTGTGGCGCTGCGCCGCCGTAAGTATCCACAATGATTTTGCGGCCAGTTAAACCGCAATCCCCTTGTGGACCACCCACCACAAAACGGCCGGTTGGATTCACCAAATATTTGATTTCGCCTTTAATCAGCTCTTGCGGCAACATGGGCTTGATGATTTCTTCAATGGTTGCTTCGCGAATGGCTTCCAGCGTCATTTCTGGCGCATGTTGTGTGGATACCAAGACCGTATCGATTTTATGTGGTTTGCCATCAACATACTGGATGGTCACTTGTGATTTGGCATCCGGACGCAACCATGGCAAACGGCCATCTTTACGCAACTGCGCTTGACGCTCCATAATGCGGTGGCTGAGCCAAATCGGCAATGGCATTAATTGTGGTGTTTCATTCACAGCATAGCCAAACATCAGGCCTTGGTCGCCGGCACCTTGGTCTAACGGATCGTCATTGGCGTTATCTACGCCTTGTGCAATGTCGGGCGATTGTTTGTCATACGCCACCAGCACGGCACAACCTTTGTAATCAATGCCATATTCAGTATTGTCGTAACCAATGCGTTTTATCGCATCGCGTGCTACTTTGATGTAATCCACATTGGCTGTGGTAGTAATTTCACCGGCCAACACTACTAAACCAGTATTGGCGAGGGTTTCCGCAGCCACACGTGCGGTAGGGTCTTGCGCTAAAATTGCGTCTAAAATGCTGTCGGATACTTGGTCAGCCAGCTTGTCTGGATGGCCTTCAGAAACAGATTCGGAAGTAAAAAGATATTGAGTCATGATGCGCCTTGAAAATATAAATAAAAAAAGTTTGAAATGACACACCGACTAAAGGCTAAAGCAAGTGCATCAGGACAACGAATTTGGTATTGTAGTGGAAATTAAGTTCGCACCCCATAAAAATTATTTTGTACGGGCGTGCTAACTTCCACGCAACACTATGCACTATCATCGGCAATATGAAACTTAACTTTACAAAAATGCAGGGCACTGGCAACGATTTTGTTGTGATTGACAGTTATACCCAGCCCATTTCACTCACTGCAGCACAAATCCGACACATCGCTAATCGTTACTTTGGCGTGGGTTGCGATCAATTACTGATGGTAGAGAAAACCGCTACGCCCAATGTCGATTTCCGTTATCGCATTTTTAATGCCGATGGTGGCGAAGTAGAGCAATGCGGCAATGGTGCACGTTGTTTTGTGCGTTTTGTAGTGGATAAGCATTTAACGAAAAAACATGAAATCACGGTCGAAACTGCCAGTGGTGTGATCACGCTCAAGCTACAAGACGATGGCCAAGTGACCGTGAACATGGGCGCACCAAAATTTACGCCCGCGCAAATTCCATTTGACGCAGCTGCACAACAAACCTTGTACCCGCTAGCGCTGGCACAAGCGGAGATACAGATATCCGCAGTCTCCATGGGCAACCCCCATGCGGTGACGGTCGTGAACGATGTGAACACAGCCCCTGTGGCTGAATATGGCCCGCAAATAGAAGCACATCCGCGTTTTCCGCAACGCGTGAATGCTGGATTTATGCAAGTCGTAAGTCCACATGAAATCAACTTACGGGTGTATGAGCGTGGCAGTGGCGAAACCTTGGCCTGCGGCACCGGTGCATGTGCTGCCGCTGTGAGTGGCATTCAGCTTGGCTTACTGTCCTCTCCGGTACTGGTCAACACCCGGGGCGGCAATCTCAACATTGCTTGGGAGGGTGAAGGAAAACCTGTGATGATGACCGGCCCCGCAGAAATCGTATTCGATGGCGAAATCAATATTTAACGCATAATATTTAACTTAAGCACCAGAAAGTCACGTATGGAAAATGAAATCAAAGCCTATTTAAAAGCGCACCCAGAGTTTTTTGAGCACAACGCGCATTTGCTCGCCGAAATCTTTTTGCCCAGCCCGCATGGCGATGGCGCGATTTCGCTAGCACAACGCCAGCAATTGGCACAACGCGATAAAATCCGCATTCTGGAATCTAAATTCACGGAATTGATTTTGAATGCGGAAGAAAATGAAGCGACTGCCGACAAAGTGCACAGGCTCACCATTGGCTTGTTGGGCGCGCCCAATTTTGAGCAATTAAACGCACATCTGACGGCTTATTTACGTGATTACTTTGACTTACCTGACAGCCAGCTCAAGCTTTGGTCTAGCTCTAGCCTCTTAGCAGATAGCATCAGCGCCTTTATTGTAGCGGACGACGCCTTGAAAAACTGGGCAAAAGATTTATCGCAGCCTTATTGTGGCCCCATGCCCAGTGTGGATATTGCAGGCTGGTTTAGCGAGCCACCCGCCTCTATCGCGATTATTCCGATGCGCGGCAAAGACACGTTTGGCGTATTGGTATTACCGAGCGCCAATGCAACCCGCTTCTACCCAGGTATGGGCACGCTGTTTTTATCTCGTATAGGTGAGTTGGTGAGCGCATCCCTATTACGCTATATCAATTAAACTATATTCATCAACATTGGATTACCTCAATCAATACCTAGACTTTCTACATTTTGAGCGCGGCTTGAGCGACAACACGCGCAACAACTATGCGCGTGACATTCAGCAGTTACTGTTACTTAGCCAGCCTAGCGCATTGAGCAGCATACAAGTAGCACAAGTGCGCAAATACGTGGCCACCTTGCACGGCAAAGGGCTCGGCGGCAAAAGCATTGCCCGCATGTTGTCCAGCTGGCGCGGCTTCTTTGATTACTTAGTACAACGCCATCAATTTAAGCATAACCCAGTGATTGGCATGCGCGCGCCGAAATCCCCCAAAACGCTACCGCAAGCACTATCCATTGAGCAAGCCACTAAACTGGTGGATATTCAAGAGGATGATGTCCTAAGCCAACGTGACCATGCCATCTTGGAGTTGTTTTATTCTTCCGGTCTGCGCTTGAGCGAGTTGGTTGGATTGAATATCGACCATATCGACTTTTCTGAAGGCACGGTACTGGTTACAGGTAAGGGCAATAAAACGCGCATCGTGCCCATAGGCACGCATGCCGCGCAGGCCATTCAAACTTGGCTGCCATTGCGCGCCAGCATGCTCATGCGCAACCCCAGCGAAAAAGCGGTGTTTATCAGCAAGCAAGGCCGACGTATTTCTGGACGTAATATTGAATACCGCATGAAAGCCTGGTCGATTAAACAAGGCTTACATACTGCCGTGCATCCGCATATGTTACGTCACAGCTTTGCCACACATGTATTGCAATCCAGTGGAGATTTGCGTGCAGTGCAAGAAATGCTTGGGCACGCCAACATCAGCACCACGCAGGTCTATACGCATTTAGATTACCAACATCTCACCAAGGTGTATGACGCCGCACACCCGCGCGCGAAAAAGAAATGAATAAAAATTTGATTTAGGCCTTGAAACTGTCACCCATTGGGCGCATCTATAAGATTAAGACGTGACCATTCAGACGTGCCAATAATAATTTTTAACCTGTTAGGAAAAAAACCATGGAACATACACTACCAGCACTGCCCTATGCTAAAAATGCTTTAGCGCCTCATATTTCAGAAGAAACTTTAGAGTTTCACTACGGTAAGCACCACCAAACTTATGTCACTAATTTGAACAACCTGATCAAAGGCACAGAGTTTGAAAACAGCAGCTTGGAAGACATCATCAAAAAATCTTCCGGCGGCATCTATAACAATTCTGCACAAATCTGGAACCACACCTTCTTTTGGAGCAGCTTAACACCAAACGGTGGCGGCGCACCTACTGGTGCATTGGCCGATGCGATCAACAAAAAATGGGGCTCTTTTGACGAGTTCAAAAAAGCATTTCAAGCTTCAGCCGTAGGCAATTTTGGTTCTGGCTGGACATGGTTAGTGAAAAAAGCCGATGGCTCAGTAGACATTGTCAACACTGGTGCAGCTGGCACCCCATTGACGACTGCCGATACCGCATTATTGACCATTGATGTGTGGGAACACGCTTATTACATTGATTACCGCAATGCGCGTGCTAAGTTCGTTGAAGTATTCTTAGCTTCATTAGCGAACTGGGATTTTGCTGCTGCTAATTTTGCTGCTTAATCTGTAAAGTGGATGATAAAAAAGGCGCTCAATAGCGCCTTTTTTTATTACTTGCTGATTATTGCCCACTCAACCTACGGCCGTAACTGACTGCGTATGCCGATGGCCTCGCTAGCAAGATAGGGTCGGCACTTGGCTCAATGCCATCTACCAATACAAGCGGATTGAACATATTGTTTTTTTCAAAGGTCTTGCCGTCCGGATCCACCGCACGGATAGTCAGCGTGCCCAACTCCACCACACGTCTAGTATCAGGCCAAATGACAGTGGCGTTGTTCACTTCGTCACCCGCATCGGCCAGCTGCACAGAAATACGATAACTCGCGGCCTCTTTCATTAATCTGGCTGGGAGCTCCTGCATCAGATAATCCGGTGCAGCTTTCTCTTGCTCTGTCTTACTCAAAAATTGCTGTCCATTGATGGGTTCTATGCGATAGCGGCCATAGCTCACCTCGCCTTTGGCATTGGTAAATTTAAACGCATTCACGCCATAAAACGCTTGTGTGGCAAAACTCACTGGCGCAGGTTTAGGTGTCGTGACGAACTTTAACGCTGCCGGATGGCTTCCCAAGAACTGTTCTACCGGGCTTGGTTTGGCTGCCTCTGGACCGGACGCGGCCACCGCATTGAGTAAGCCTAAAAAATCCTCTGGCGTAGCGGCAGGAAAAGCATTGACAGAAATACTCACGATATCGGTATAGCTACCATCGGCCAATTGAAAACGTATGGCAATCCCTTTGGGAAAAGCATTGCCGTCGGCATCCGGGATATTAGGCACGCCTGTAGCGTTGGAAAAACGCACAATCACTGGCGTAGCTGCACTTTGCAAATGCACCGCTTTCGTCACGCTAGCGGCGGATGTTGCAGGCGTGAACTCGCCTTTGACCACCAAGCCTTTTGCATGATTAGCACGATAGCCTGCATGTGGGCCGCCAGATAACTTAGTCAGCGTATTGACTAGCTGCTCCGTAACCGGCTTGCTGCTCTCGGGTATGGCCTCACCCGCCACACTTAAACTTATACTTGAAACACAATATGCGGCCACAATAAACTTAAATACGGCTTTTTGATGCAAAATCATGACGAGCTCCTTGAGTGATGTTTAAACAATAACAATGGCTGATGAGTCAGTATATCAATAATTTTTTACAAAACATCGTGTCATGCGTGTGTTCAATGGTCTAGTCATGGGTCTACACTAGCTGACTATCTTTTCATCAAGTCATCTTGCCATGCATCGTTAAGTTCTTGCGCCATGCTTCCCCATTACCATCGCATCCACAATTGTCGACTTAAAAAGTTTTTCGGCCTGCTATGTTTGCTCATAGCCACCTGGGCCACGTTGATTGGTTTGGCTTTATGCATCATCGCGCTGTTTAAATATGCGGATAGTATTGATAGACAAACCTACAATGAGGTATTGTTCACCATGATGTATGCCATGCTGGCAATATTTATCGGTCTACTGATAGGAATACAGGGCCGCGCCCTGCTGAAGCAAGTTTATGCAAAAGACAACCACTTACGCGATTAACACGTTTCATGCCCATGTTTACTTTGATATACAGCAAACAGCGCTGGCAGCCCAAGTGCGTGAACAGATTATCCAAGATATTCCGCAGCTGACTTACCGCGGCCAGCTCATTCCCATGTCGATTGGGCCACACCCCAAGCCTATGTTTGAGCTGCATATTCCCGCAGATTGCATCAACTACGCCATGGCCAGCATAGACACCTTACGGCAAGGCCTATCTGTGCTGATTCACCCATTATTGGCAGATGATTATCTGGCACATACGGCAGAGGCAAAATGGCTGGGCACCCCGCTGCCACTTAAACTTGAGGTATTGCGGTAAGCACACCCTCCCCATTTGGGGGGAAATCGTACAAAATCTACATAGATTGCGCGAGAGAACAACAAATGGGCGTAAAAATTTGTTAATCTCTTATTAACTCTTCCAGACTCATGTATTGCATGACTGCGTTCAATAGCCTTGCTCGATTTAACATACTGTCAATCTGCATCATTGCTTTTGTAGTGCGTGCTGTATGGGCATTTTTAGTGGCAGTAGATCCTGTCGCCGATTCTTACCTGTATAACGCATTTGCACATAGTATTGCATCAGGCAACGGTTATGCTTTTCCGGCAGGCAACCTTACTGTGTATTGGCCAGTCGGCACTTCAGCCATCTATGCCGCACTCTACTTCTTGTTTGGCAAATCGTTCTTGCCGATCGTACTGTTTAATCTTGTGATTGGTACGGCCATTGTCTGGTTAGCACATGCCATTGCAGCACGTTATTTAAGTAAAGTCGCAGCCAACCTCACTGCCATCTTCATTGCATGTTGGCCTATCCTGATTGAGTTTACGACCATTCTGGCCAGTGAGCTTATTTTTATTTTCTTTATTCTGGCCGCTATTTATGTATGGGGCTCCAAACAACTCCAACCGACCTTTCGGGCAATTCTGTGGGGTGCATGCATTTGTGCCGCCACGTATATTCGCCCCACTGCGCTACCCTTGTTGGCTCTACTCCCAGCGCTCAGCTGGTTTTCAGGCGAAAAACTACGGCATGCTATTGTGCATGGCGCAATCGCGGTGATTACTGCCGCCATCCTGTTCGCGCCTTGGGTGTATCGTAACCATACTTTATTTCACCAGTTTGTACTGGTCTCAGCCAATGGTGGGGTCAATCTATGGATGGGCAATAACCCGCAATCCAATGGCGGCTACATGGAACTGCCCGAAATTGCCTTTGAGAATGAAGTCGCAAGAGACCGTTATTTTAAGCAACAAGCCGTCGATTTCATCGCACATAATCCGCTCAGTTATTTGCAGCTGATGGTGAAACGGGCGATCACTACGTATAAATCTGAGACAATCGGCATTGTTTGGAACGGCGATTTATATAAGCATCTGAATAGCACCAGCCTGCTCGTACTCAAGCTGCTATCCACCTTATATTGGTGGCTGATGATAAGCTGCGCGCTCTTGGGCTTCTATTACCTATGCAAGCGCAAACCCTTGCCTTGGCACCATGTGCTATTCGCGGTCAGCGCTTTTTTCTTTGTTCTCCCCATATTCACCGTGGCACAGGATCGATACCATTTGCCACTTGACCCGTTTATTGCCATTTTTGCAGCCTATGCCATTGAGCAAATCCTTCAACGCAGACATTCCCCACCTCTATTGAATACCCCAACTTTATGAGAAAGCTTTCCGACATGAGCACCACCCTGATCCTTCTTATTCTATGCAGTGTTCTGCTTTCGTCTATCGCACAAATTGTGCTCAAAACAGGCATGAGCAGCCCCAACGTACTGGCCACCATTCAATTGGGAGATAGCCTTGCCATGTTCAAGTCTATTTGTAGCAACCTGTATGTGATTGGCGGATTGACGCTGTATTTTGCCAGTGCTGCGGTTTGGCTATTGGTACTGGCTAGAGTTGATGTGAGTTTTGCCTACCCATTTGTGGGCTTGGGCTTTGTGGTCACCATGCTACTGGCATTTTTTATTAATGGTGAAGTGCTCAGCACCGCTAAGGTCATTGGCACTTTATGTATTGCGCTTGGCGTCGCCATCATGGCACAAGGATAAACATGAATAACAATAAGCACCCTTTATGCGTTGATTGCGACGGTACGCTGATCGCAACGGATCTACTGTATGAAGCGTTTTTTCTTATGCTCAAACAATATCCTATCGGTTTGCTATTTCTGCCTTTTTGGTTACTCAAAGGCAAGGCCTATTTAAAAAACCGCATTGCCGAAAAAGTAGAATTTAACTGGGCCACACTGCCTTACCGAGACGAAGTGGTGCAATTGGCAGTGGATGCGCGAGCTGCGGGCAGAACAACGGTGCTGGCGACTGCCTCGCCACAAGTATGGGCAGATGGCATTGCCGACCATTTAGGCTGTTTCGATCAAGTGATCGGCACCTCACAAACAGTCAATCTCTCCGGTCATCGCAAAGCGGATCACTTGGTTAAATTGTTTGGCGAAAAAGGCTTTGAATACGCAGGAGATACGCAGGTAGACATGCAAGTGTGGGCTCACACCTCCGGTGCCATCGTAGTTTCCGCACAGCAACATTTAGTGCAGCAATTAGCCAAACAGACTATACCCGTTGTTGCGCATATTCAACCCAAATCTGCCGGCCTGCTAGTCTATGTGCGCGCTTTACGCGTACACCAATGGCTTAAAAACCTGCTCATTGTCGTCCCATTATTAGCGGCCCATCAACTGAGCGTTATCCAAGGCTTAGCGCAAGTTGGCCTTGCGTTTGTGGCATTTAGCCTATGTGCCTCTGCCGTCTATGTGCTCAACGATTTACTTGATCTAGAATCAGATCGACAGCATATCCGTAAGCGCAAACGTCCTTTTGCAGCCTGCACTATTCCACTCTGGCAAGGTATATTGATGGTACCGGCTTTGCTGGCTCTGGCTTTTGCGATTGCTTACTTATTGCCCATGCAGTTTATGTTAGTGCTGTTGGCCTATTTTGTGATGACACTGGCTTACTCTATCCGCTTAAAACGGCAAGTCATTGTGGATGTGATGATGTTGGCCGGGCTATATACCATGCGCATTATTGCCGGCGCTGCCGCCACCAACATTACGCCTTCATTTTGGTTGCTGGCATTCTCAATGTTTATCTTCCTAAGTTTGGCGATGGTCAAACGCTACTCGGAGCTACTGATTACGCTACAAGCCAATAAAAAGGAACCAGCCGGCCGTGGCTACTCGGTTGAAGACTTACCTGTGCTGATGGCAATTGGAGTAAGTGCTGGCTTAGGTTCGGTACTTATTTTGGCACTGTATATCAATAGCCCAGAAACCAGCCAAATGTACCCCAACACCATGTGGCTATGGCTGATTCCGGCCATTATTCTTTACTGGACCAGCCGTATGTGGATGAAAGCGCACCGCGGTCAGGTAGATGATGACCCAGTGGTGTTTGCCGCCAAAGACTGGCAAAGCCTCACGGTGATTGCACTCTCCGCCATTATTTTTGCCGCCGCATTATTCGCCTAATATTGGGTTGTCTGACGCTAGCAATTAGACTGCTCTAACTTATTCATTCTCACTTTCCCTATTTGAATCTGAGCATTCTCCTGCTAAAATGCAATTATGTTGCATAAGCTAGTCCTTC
>Ga0123394_1067539_pt1 | contig 17920 bp, 5 predicted proteins | sample T10HHNO3metaT_FD_89922 | JGI IMG/M metagenome (GOLD analysis project Ga0123394, IMG submission 89922) | Methane-oxidizing artificial microbial communities from Washington, USA to study methane cycling - T10-HHNO3 metaT (Metagenome... ...
AACCTTACATGCTGTTGGGTTATTAGAATCTGTAATTTCAAAATTATATGTACCTGCTGCTGCAGCTCCAGTATACACAAATTGTGTTCCTGTAACCGGAATACTTGCTCCGTAAGTTCCTGTTCCAGGATCTACTTTGTAAGTGTAAGTCGATTTACCTCCTGTAATGTCAACTGTAATAGCTGCATTTGGAGTAGGTGTACAATCCAATTGCTTAGTCACTTTGGCAACTGCTGTTAATTGTGGATTAACTGTAATTGGTGTTGCTGAAGCCGGACAGTTATTCGCATCTTTTACCCAAACAGTATAAGTTCCAGCAGCAACATTAAATACATTGCTTGTTGAAAACGCTCCGTTTACGCCATTGATACCATACTGTAAAGTTCCAGTTCCTCCAGTTCCTGTAGCCGTAATTGTAAATCCGCTTCCTGTTCCTGTACATTGGTTGCTTAAAACTGCTGTAACTGATGGGGTTGGGTCTGTTGCCAATGGAACAGCAACCGTATCTGTACAACCGTTAGCATCCATTACATAAACAACCCAGTTCATATCAGCTCCACTGTTAGTGTCTACTGTAAGAACGTTGTTTGTTCCATAAGCTGTCGTTGCCGGAGCTGAAGCTCCTTGTTTTACAACTGCGTAGCTATAATTTGTAGTTCCGCCTGTTGCTGTTGCTGTAATTACAGCATTATCATTATTACAATTAATGTTTGTTGCCAAAGCTGTAACATCCAATGCCAATGCTGGCTCACCTATTGTAATTGAAGTTGAGTTAGTACAACCTGTAGCTGTATCAGTAACTGAAACTGTATATGTTCCTGCTGCAACATTAGTCAATGACAATGTGTTGCCAGATTTTGTCAATGTGCCTGTTCCTAAAGTTCCCGCTGTTAATGTGAAACTGTAGTTTCCAACTGTAGCGATACCAGAAATAGTGAATGTACCGTTTCCTGTTGAAGTACCTTTACATTTTGCATCATTATTCTTGTTGCCTGCAATTGCAATTGGTGTAACCGGATTAACTGTAACTGATTTAGTATCGTAACATCCGTTTGCATCGGTAACCTTGAATGTATAAGTATCCGGTGCCAAGCCTGTAAATACTCCAGACGTAGCTCCAGTAACATTGCTCGTAGCTGATGCTGGGGCAATGATAGTATATGCCAATGGTGCAACTCCCGTTCCTGCAGTTGTTGTAACTGTAACTGAACTTGATGTTGCCAAACAAGTAACTGCTGTAGGTGTAACGCTAGCAATAACCGGTGGGTTTAATTTATTTAAAGTTAATGATCCTGAAGCAGTACATCCTTTAGCATCTTTAACAGAATAATTAATAACCTGATCTGTTCCGTTATCATTTACCGTTAAAGTTCTTCCAGCTGCATATCCTCCACCATTAAAGCTATATTCGTATGGCGATGTTCCTGTTGTTGGAACTGCGATCGTTACTACAGCTGCTTGTTTAGTATTTGTAGTGCTACATGTGAATTTTGTAGCGCTCGCACTAACAACTAATTTAGAAGGTTCTGTTATTGTAACTGTTATTTTACCAACACAACCTTTACTGTCTTTAACAAAGAAATCGTAATCTCCAGCTGCTAATCCTGTGAAAGAAGAAGCAGATCCGTAAATGATTCCGTATTTGCTATATTGATAATTCTGACCTCCTGTTAATGAACCTCCTGCTCCAATTAATTGTACTGAACCATCTGCTCCTCCATTACAGCTTACATTAATTTGGTTTGCTGTTACTGTTGGATTAGAAATAGAAAGTATTGGAGTTGTAGTTACGAATGTACAACCATTCGCATCTGTAACTTTAATTAAGAATGTTCCAGCTGTTGAAGTTGTATAAACATTCGAAGCCATAGCGCTATAAGAAGTTCCGTTATTTGTCGAAACTTGATACGTATATGGACTTTTTCCTCCATTAGGAGTAACTGTAATTGTAGCATCTGGATTTGTAGTAGAACAATCCAATTCTTTAATTGCAGTCGTTGCTGTTAATTGTGGATAAACTGTAATAGCTGCCGCTTGAGCAGTACAACCGTTAGCATCTTTTACCCAAACGATATATGGAGTTGCGCTAGCAACAACATCAAAGAAATTATCTGGACCAAAAGCACCTGTAGCACCATTGATTCCATAAGTTAATGGAGCAATTCCTCCAGTTCCATTTGCTGTAATTCTGAATTTATTTCCAGAACCTGTACATTGGTTATCTAAAGTAGCTGTAACGCTTGGAGTTTGATCTTGTAAAACTTTAACAGAAACAAAATCAGTACAACCGTTAGCATCTTTAATATAAACATCCCAATCTACTTTTGTACCATTAACTGTATTAACAGATAATTTAGGATCAGTTCCATATGCACCGGCAGTAGGTACCGCACCTTTTATTACAACTGCATAAGTATAACTAGTTGTTCCGCCTGAACCAACAGCTGTAATAATTGCCTGACCATTATTACAATTGATGTTTGGAACCGTTGCTGTAACATCTAATGCATTAGCTGGTTGTGTTAATGTTACTGTATAAGCAGACTGACATTTTGTTGTTCTGTCTGTTGCAGTTATAGTATAAGCACCAGCAGCTAAAGCTGTTCCTACGGTAATTGTAGTATTTGTTGATCCGACTAGGTTATTTGCACTCTGGATAATAGTTCCTGAGCCATTTTTAATAACATAATCAAATCTGCTCTTTATTCCATTAACAGTAAACTGAATTGTTCCTGTACCACCAAAACATTTAATAGTCGTAAGGATTGATCCTCCAGTTACAATATCTGGTGAACCATTAACTGTATATTGTTTAGTAAATGAACAACCTGTTTTAATATCAGTAGCTTGAAAAATATAGCTTCCTGGAGCTAATGATTTAAACTCACCATCAGAATTAGTTGCTGTATCATATCCTGCAGGACCTGAAATAATTTGATAACGAATTGGCGCCGAAACACCACCTTTTACAGCTGCAATATTAACATGACCTCCTGGAGGAGTTGTCGAACAATCATAACCATTATCGGTAATTGTGATATCAGTAATTTGATATAAAGTCGCAATTGTAATACTTAACGGTCCAATTTGACAGTTATTGCTATCTTTAATATAAGCTGTTACTGTACCAGCAGCAGAAGTTGAATAAGTATTAGTAGTAGTGAAATTTGAAGTTCCGTTGAAACTATATTGATAAGGTCCTGTTCCTCCAGATCCTGTTACAGTAACAACAGCCGGAACAGTTCCAGTACTACTACATGTAAGTTCTGTTGCATTAATAGTTCCTTGAACTGCTGTCGGTTCTGTTAATGTAATAGAACCTATCGCAGATTTACAACCTTTATCATCCATTACTTGGAATGGATAAGCAATTCCGGCTTTTAAACCTGTATATTTTATCGTAGTTGTAAATCCGCTATTATTAAAACTATAGCTGTATCCTCCAGAACCGCCCGAAGCTACTAATGTTACTTCTCCAGTTGAACCACCATTACACGTTACTTGCACTGGTTGTGCAGTTACTGTTGGATTTGTAATCGCATCTACAGTAGCTGAAACCTCTACTTTACAAGAAGTCGGACTATTAGCATCTGAAATTTCGAAATAGTATGTACCAGCGCCTGCAGCTGCATAATTAAATGAAGTTCCAGTAACAGGAATGCTTGAACTATAAGTTCCTGAAGCACCAAGTTTATATTTATATGTAAAAGGAGCAGTACCTCCTTCGATATCCACTTTAATAGTTGCACCAGCTGTATTACAGTCTAATGTTTTTGTTACTTGTGGCTTACCTTTTAATTCTGGAGCAACAATAATATTACTAACTGTTACAGTACAATTATTAGCATCTGTTACTAAAACACTATGAGTTCCTACTCCCACATTTGTAAAAGTATTTGTAGTCACAGCAGCAGCACCATCTAAACTATAAGATAATGTTCCCGTTCCTGAAGCAGTAACGACAATTGTAGCTTTATTAGCATCAAAACATAAATCTGATGAACTTGCTAAACTTGCTGTAACTGGTGGCGCGTCATTTATAATAACCGCAGTTGAAACTGCAGAAGAACAACCTCTTAAATCTTTAGCAGCAACTGTATAAGTGCCTTTTCCTAAACCAGTAAATACCGCTGAATCTTGAAATGCGGTGATAACTGTAACACCGTCTGCAGCTCTAAGTTCATATTTATATGGAGAAGTTCCTCCTACAGCAACAGCTGTAATAGCAGCAGAATTTGGATTACATGTTAATGGTGTAGTAACACTTGCTGTAACTGTCACAGCACTTGGAGATCCAATTGTTTTACTATATGATTTCGAACAAGTTCCTGCTGCATCGCTTTGTACAACCACAGAATAATTTCCTGCTGTTAATCCGCTAATAGTAACTGGAGATGTTGTAGAACTTTGAAGAGTTCCACCATTTATAGAATAATAGAACCTTGCACCAAAATTTTGAGCTGTAATTGTAATTGCACCTGTGTTTCCTCCGTTACAAGCAACATCTTGAATAACTGGCTCTAAAACAGTAAATGCTTTATCTGTTCCAACATCAAATAAGATTTTTTGTTCTTGTAAACAAGACTTCGGTAATTGATATACTGAAATATCATCAATCAATAAATCGTTTCCATTATATTCTAAACTTCCTGAACGAATAACAAATGTCAGGTTAGTGTTGTTTCCTGGATTCAAAGAAATTGTTGGAATCTCTATCCATTTTGTTCTGTTTGGGTCATTTGGATCCTCAGCAATTTTTCCTGTATCAACTCGGGCAACCACAACACCTGCTGGATTTACTAATTCAAATCGAACAATTGGAGCGGCTCCACCTTTACCTGCATTTAATAAATTGGCAACTGCCAAATCTACTTTTACTGGCTGATTAGGAATAACATCTGCAATTGGTTTACTATAAAGAATTCCATAATCACCTGCTGCAGAACCGATATTTACTAATAAATATCTTCCGTCGGCAACTGCTCCATTTGAAGTGTGATCTTTAAAGTGATACCACGCATTATCATTTCTCCAAAAGAAACTAGCTACAGAATATTGATTATCTTCTACAGATTGTGTTCCGCATACATAAGGTGCCGTTACTCTCTGATCATTAAAACAATAAGCTGCTGCAATACCAGGACTTGTTGTAGGATCACCGTGTCCAAAATCTTCTTTTAGTAAGTTACTATAAGTACTAGCGTCTTCTAATTTATATTTAACTTTAATATTATGACTTCCTGATATAACATTCGTAAATACATTATTATCAATTGGTGTATTTGGAACGTCATCTAAATAATATTCATAAGAATAATTTCCATTTGCAGGATTATTAACCGTTACAGTAGCTATTCCAGTACCAGTACAGTTATAAACTACATTAATTGGGTCAATTTGTGGATCTGCTGGTTTTGGATCTAAAATTACATCATAAGGTAATTTATAAGTACAACCTTTAGAATCTCTTACGATAAGCACATATGTACCATCCATAACATCTTTCTCTGGTGAAGTCTGCCAGCTTGCTCCTCCATCAAACGAATATTCATAAGGAATTGTACCACCTGTAACGTTTGTAAATCTTAATCTTCCTCCAAGACCTCCAAGTCTACATCCTGCTAATTCTGAAACTCCTCCAGAAGCAGTTAAGGCATTTGCCGGAGGTAAAATTGCAACAGCTTGAGCAGGGTCTGTACATGTTTGTCCTGATAATGTATATCGAACAACAACATTATATGTTCCTTCTTTTAAGTTTAAGAATGTTGGATTTGAACCAAATGTAGCGCCATTATCAATACTATATTCTAAAGCATAGCCATTTGCGTTTGTTACATTTACAGTAATTGATCCTTTTTCTCCATAACAGTTAATAGTTGATGGAACAACGGTATATACTGGTTTAGGGTTTGCTGCAACTGTAAATTTGTACGTAGTTTCACAACGATTAAAATCGCGTACTAATATAGTATACTCTTTTGCCGTAGGAGTATTTAATATTATTGAATTCAAATCAGTATTACCATTTTCATCTAATGCATACTCCGTTGCTGAACCGTCTACAAAAAATGCATAAGGAAATTTACCACCACTAGCCGTAATTCTATATTGTCCATCGGCACAAGCAGTAAGAGGTTTTATAACTGAAGATGTTAGAGTTAAAGCAGCTGCTGGATTAGGTATAAGTTTACTTACTTCGTCAGTACACTCAATAGACCCATCCGCTTTTTTAGTGAAAACTACAATTCTATATGTCTTTCCTGGTGTTAAATCTTTAAAATCTTGAGTACGATTTGGTAGTGGTCCTAAATCTTGATATAAAACACCATCTTCATAAACTGTATAATAATATCCTGTAAATCCGCTTGTCGCACTTACCTGAATTCTTCCTTTATCTCCAAAACAAAGTGGATTTTCATTTGGATTATCAATTCCTACAGTAAAACCATCTTTAGCAATGATAATTTGATTGGTTTTGTATGCACAAGTTGGGTTTACATTTTTAAGTCGATAATTTACTACATAATTACCCTCTTGTGTAATGCTAAAAACATTACTGTCTCCCCATGCAGTGGTAGTAGAGCTTGAAGCCGGAATCAGAACATGTGTCAAGCTAAATTCATATCCTGTAAGTTTATCTACAGTAATGCTTCCTGGAGTTGTACATAAAATATTTTTATGCGTTTCATTTATAGCAACATCACTTTTGTAGACATTAAAATAAAATTTGTTTACACAGCCTCCTGAACTAATGGTTACTCTATAATAACCTGCTTCACTAGCTGTAAAAAGAGAACCGTTTGGTCCTGCTGAAACCCAGGTACAAGATGCTCTTTCGTCAGCACATAAATCAGATAACTCTGAAAGTGGGGGACGAACACAAGTCGTTTTTTCCCATACAACTGTTGCCGATGGAAGTGCTAAATCAAAAAGTCTTGAATCATTGGCACCGCAAAGAAATATTTTTGGTAATGGCTTTCCATCAATATCACAAGGAGCAATAACACCATTAGAATCTTTATTATCTGCATATTTAATAATAGGATTGGTTTTTACTCCACCTCCATCTGTTACAGTAATAATTTGTTCGAAATCAGGACAACCTGTTTTTGTACTATAAACATAATATGTTCCTGGTCCTGTAATTTTAAGTTTTTGATTTGTTCCTAAAACAGGATTATAAGCTGTGCTTGTTGCCCATTTGTAAGTAGTGTAACCACCAGCTGCAGAAAGTTCCATGTCTGTCAAACAGATTTCTGCTTTACTATTTTTACAAGCATCTAAACCTACAAGGAAATTGGTAGACTGAGGTGTAGCATTACAAGAATTTGCAGAAGCATAACTCGTATCTCCAAATAGAGTACCATTACCACCTCCACCTGCCGCAGGGTTACCGCGATAGCTTGTAAGCGCAGAGTTTCTAATAACATTATTACAAGCATCTATCAATGAAGCGCAATCATCTACCACTTTGACTTTAAAACGGATTGTCTCTTCCGGATCATTCTTTTCAACCAAACTATTTGGTACCTTGAATGTTATAGTTCGAGTTGCAGCATTATAGGTAACATTGTTAGCTATGGTCATTCCAGTAGGCAACTTAAAAATATCTGCTGGAAAATTAAAATTGGTGTTAGTTGGCAACTGATCCGTTATCGTAAATTCGGTTGCACTGTCATTTCCACTATTTTTAAATGATAAAGTATATCGCAACTCCTGACCTAATGTTACATTTTTATTTTCTGCGTCAACTTCAGCTGCATCATGTACCTTCTTTATCAATTTAACATTAGGCGCAATAACATCTACCGAAAAAGCCAAAAAATAATTGATATAAACATCCACATTTGTACCTATGGTGATTTGTGCAGATGTTGCTTTATTTGGAATAATTCCACTTTGGGGCGTAATATCAAGAACTCCGGCATCAAAACCTAAAGTATTGGTACCATTAGGATTTCTATCTGTAAATACACCATTTGAGGTTGTTATCGAACTTTTAAAGAAATTATTTATTGGTCTCACCGAACTTGGTGATGTCGTAATAGACTTACTGTTAATGTAAAGGTAATCACCTGAATAATTTTGATCCCCTTCAAGAGCTGAAAAAGCGACTCTTGCATTAACGTCACCTAGATCTGGAGTCGTAAAACCATTAACCGTTGTGCTAATAGGGCCTGCATTACTACCTATCCCAAAAAATCCATTAAAAGTAGAAATTGACTTGGTTGGTAATGAATTATCTTCATAAATAATAAAAAGAGACCATCCAGCGGCCAAACCAGTTGAACCATTAGTATTCTTTACACCTTCAGTAGCTAGTACATTTGCTACGGTGTAAACTCCATTTGGATTAGTTGCATTTAATAATGATGTAATAGGAGCAAAACAGGCATAAGCTTGTGTTTTATTACCTCCTGAATCAGAAATACCATCAGCATTTTTATCAATATCCCAAATAACGGTTCCTACCACATCCTGATAATTACTATTAGTGGTATTGGGAACCTTAATTTTTACATTTTTAATTTTTGTTCTATCTGCTGGTGATCTTAAAATACCTGACCAATACAAAGCAGCATAAGCAACTTTATAACAAGGAGCTGCAGGAGCAATATTATTTGGTACTGTAAGAGTGGCACTACTCGAACTAAATATTGGAGTACTATTATTCGAGACAGGGTCAACATTGATATAGTACATATCAAAATTACCATTTGTATCATTACTAGTAGTACCGCTAAAAGGTGTGTTAGGACTTACACTATACGTACCGTCAGATTTCTTAGTACCTCTGTTAAGTATACTATTTCCAATGTTAATAATATCTCCTCTAACCTGTGTGGTATATTCTTTATTAAAAGCCTTATAAGTTTGAGAAAATACTACATCTGCTTGTAAAATCAACAGAAGCAATATTGCAATTTTAAGAATAGTAGGTTTTTTCATGGTATTTAATTTTTGTGGCCTTCTTAATCTCTAAGGGGCATTAGCGATTAAAATTTTGGCCGCTTTAAACTATTTATTTTTAACGAGCACCTTAAAAAAATAAGGTGCTTAACTCTTATTGTCTATTATTAATTCTCCACTTTTACGATGGCCATTTTTCCGTTATAAGGTTTATTTCCTTTAGCTTCTAATGCTTTAGTCGCTTCTTGTAATCCCTCATATTTCTCGTAATAGATGTAATATTTACTTGTTGCTATATTATAGAAGAAATTAATGTCTGAACGTCCTGCAGCAACTGCTTTGGTTAAGAATTCATCTCTTTTTTCAACACTGCTATGAACTGCAACAATCATATAATAACCACTATCAGAATTTTTAATATTCTTGATGATCTGCATATTTGATTGGTCTTCACCAAAATCAAAATCACTTGCTGTTAAAGGCGTACTGCTAACTTTAGTAGTTTCCTTAATACGTTTAAGAGCTGCCAGATCCTGATTATATCTTCCTTGATCGTTTTCATAAGCTGCACGCTTAATTCTACGTTTTTTCTCGATTTCAGTTTCTGCTTTAATACGCTCTAAATTCGCAAGTAAAGCTGCACTATCTTGTTCCATTTTCAATTGTGCTGCTTTCAACTGATTTATCTTTTCTAGATAAGCTCTGTTTAAAGCGTCATTTTTATTCGGAACTTTTTTAAGTCTTTCGTTATATAAATTCGTCAACTTGGCAATCTCATCTTTTTGAATTCTGTTTGCCTCAGCAATATTTGTTTTCAAAGCTTCTAACTGGCTGTTCTCTGCTGCAACACTTTTGAATGGTTTCGGTTCTTTGTAAATTCCTTTTTCACTTAAGTCATTTTCCTCTCTTAAATCATTCAGGTCTTTTTGTTTATTTGCAACTGTAGCATTAAACTGAGCCAATAAATCAGTTTGATTTTTATTTGACGCATCTAATGATTGCGTTAAATTATCAATAGCTTTTGCTGTTTCATCTTTTTGAGCTTCTGCCGCTTTTGCTGCTGCATCCGCCGCTTGTTTAGCTCTTAATTCCGCTTCTTCAGCTTGTTTTGCCTGTAACGCTTCTGCGTCTGCTTTTGCTTTTGCGTCAGCAGCTAATTTTGCTTGTAATGCTTCTGCATCGGCTTTTGCTTTAGCATCAGCAGCAAGTTTCGCCTGTAATGCTTCTGCGTCTGCTTTGGCTTTAGCATCAGCAGCAAGTTTCGCTTGAAGCGCTTCTGCATCTGCTTTAGCTTTAGCATCAGCAGCTAGTTTTACTTTTAATGCTTCTGCATCCGCTTTCGCTTTTGCATCTGCAGCTAGTTTCGCTTGTAATGCTTCTGCATCAGCTTTGGCTTTTGCATCTGCAGCTAATTTTGCTTGTAAAGCTTCTGCATCCGCTTTTGCTTTTGCATCTGCAGCTAGTTTAACTTTTAATGCTTCTGCATCCGCTTTTGCTTTTGCGTCAGCAGCTAATTTTGCCTGACGAGCTTCTTCATCTGCTTTAGCTTTTGCGTCAGCTGCTTGTTTTGCTTGTAAAGCTTCAGCATCTGCTTTGGCTTTTGCATCAGCAGCAAGTTTTACTTTTAATGCTTCGGCATCCGCTTTCGCTTTTGCATCAGCAGCTAATTTCACTTGTAATGCCTCTGCATCAGCTTTTGCTTTTGCATCTGCAGCAAGTTTTGCTTGTAAAGCTTCAGCATCTGCTTTGGCTTTTGCATCAGCAGCTAGTTTTACTTTTAATGCTTCGGCATCAGCTTTCGCTTTTGCGTCAGCAGCTAGTTTTGCCTGACGAGCTTCTTCATCCACTTTTGCTTTCTCTTCAGCAGCTTGTTTTGCTACTAAAGCTTCAGCATCAGCTTTTGCTTTCGCATCTGCAGCAAGTTTTACTTTTAATGCTTCGGCATCCGCTTTCGCTTTTGCATCGGCAGCTAATTTCGCTTGTAATGCCTCTGCATCTGCTTTCGCTTTTGCATCTGCAGCAAGTTTTGCTTGTAAAGCTTCTGCATCAGCTTTGGCTTTTGCATCAGCAGCTAGTTTTACTTTCAATGCTTCAGCATCAGCTTTCGCCTTATTATCTGCTTCTAATTTTGCCAAACGAGCTTCTTCAGCTTCTTGTAATTTTTTTGCGGTTGCTTCAGCATCTGCTTTTACTTTTGCATCAGCAATTAATTTTGCTTGTAAAGCTTCCATATCTGCTTTTGCTTTTGCATCAGCAGCAAGTTTTGCTTGTAAAGCTTCTGCATCAGCTTTTGCTTTTGCGTCAGCAGCTAATTTTGCTTGACGAGCTTCTTCTTCCACTTTTGCTTTCTCTTCAGCAGCTTGTTTTATCTTAAGTGCTTCAGCATCGGCTTTTGCTTTTGCATCAGCAACTAATTTAGCTTGTAATGCTTCTGCATCAGCTTTTGCTTTTGCGTCAGCAGCTAATTTTGCTTGACGAGCTTCTTCATCAGCCTTCTCTTTTGCATCAGCAACTTGTTTCGCTTTAAGAGCTTCAGCATCCGCTTTTGCTTTCGCATCAGCAGCTAATTTCGCCTGACGAGCTTCTTCTGCTTCTTGTAATTTTTTTGCTTCTGCATCGGCTTTTGCTTTTGCCGTAGCTTCAGCATCTGCTTTTACTCTTGCGTCAGCAATTAATTTTGCTTGTAAAGCTTCCATATCTGCTTTTGCTTTTGCATCAGCAGCTAATTTAGCTTGTAACGCTTCTGCATCCGCTTTTGCTTTTGCATCTGCAGCTAATTTTGCTTGTAATGCCTCTGCGTCAGCTTTTGCTTTCGCATCAGCAGCTAGTTTCGCCTGAATTGCCTCTGCATCCGCTTTTGCTTTTGCATCAGCAGCTAATTTCGCTTGTCTTGCATCTTCTTCTACTTTCTCTTTAGCGTCAGCAGCTTGTTTTATTTTCAATGCTTCTGCATCAGCTTTCGCTTTTGCTTCAGCAGCAATTAATGCTTGTCTCGCCTCTGCGTCTGCTTTTGCTTTTGCGTCAGCAGCTAATTTTTCTTTTAAGGCAGCATCTGCGGCAGCTTTTTCTTTCAATGCTACGGCAGCTTTCGCTTTGTTTGCAGCATCAATTGCAGCTTTCGTTTTAGCTTCAGAAGCTGCTTTAGCTTTTGCTTCAGCCGCTAATCTAGCCTGATAAGCATCTGAATCTGCTTTTGCTTTTGCATCAGCAGCTAAAATTGATTGTAAATCGGCAGCCTCAGCTTTTGCTTTTGCATCAGCTTTTCTCTTCGCTTCAGCAGCATCTGCTTTTGCTTTTGCATCGGCAGCTAATTTAACTTTCAATGCTTCCGCATCTGCTTTCGCTTTTGCATCAGCAGCTAATTTTGCTTTAGCAGCAGTTTCGGCATCGGCTTTAGCTTTGTCTGCAGCTAATTCTGCTTGTGTTTTTTGAGGTGCTCCAGTCGCTTTAGCTTTTGCAGCTTCAGCATCGGCTTTTGCTTTCGCTTCAGCAGCTAGTTTTAATTTCATTGCCTCTGCATCAGCTTTCGCTTTATCAGCAGCTAACTGTGCCGGTGTTTTTGCTGCTACTGCTGCTGGTTTGTTTGCAGCAGCTTGAGCTCTTGCTGCAGCGGCAGCATCTACTCTGGCTTTGTTATCAGCAACCAATTTCAATCTGCGTTCCTCTGCATCTGCTCTGGCTTTATCTGCTGCCAGTTGCGCTTGTGTTTTTTGTGTTGCAGCAACCGCTCTGTTTGCAGTTGCAGTTTGTGTTCTTGTTGCAGCTGCAGCATCTGCTTTAGCTTTTGCATCTGCAGCAAGTTTTATTTTCAATGCTTCTGCATCGGCTTTTGCTTTATTATCTGCTTCTAATTTTGCTTTTGCTGCAGCTTCGGCGTCAGCCTTCACTTTTTCAGCAGCAGCAAGTCTTGCTTGTTTCGCTTCTGCATCAGCAATTGCTTTTGCTTCAGCAGCCAATCTTGCTTTTTCAGCACCATCTACTCTTGTAACCGGAGCCGATGTTGTTTTTTTAGCCATTACAGGTTTTGGTTTTGAAGGATCAATAAGTGAACCTTCATCATCATCACCGTAATAGTAATTTCTGCTTTTGAATTTATAAGCAATTGCAAATTCGTGAGAACCTCCTAAATTTGTAAAATTGCCAAAACCTCTTTCATAATTATATTCAATCGCGATACTAGGCGAGATATTTACACCTAAACCTGCCGAAACACCATATAAAGTATTATATCCAGCTTGAGCCCAAACTCCTTGTGGAATCGTTAGCATGGCTAACCCAGATAAAACAGTTTTATCTTTTTTAATCTCTGTTTTTACAATTCCTGAAAATTTACTTCTGTCGAAAAATCCGTAGCTGTCGATATAGCCTGTGTACATTCCATGCAATTCGATTGCTCTTTCCGGATCTTCCTTTACCATTCCTGAACCAAAATTGTAAAGAACCAAATTGTTGATCGATAACCCAAAATCTAGAAATGCTGTACCGTAGTTAATACCCGGATTTACGGTAAGTAATGTATTTGACTGAATGTTATCAATTGGAAGATTTGGATCATTTGTAACAATTTTACCTTTGTTTAAACCACTTTGGTAGGCACCCACATTAAGTCCAAATGTCAAATTGCTGTCTTCTTGCAAAACGATATTATGAGCAAAGTTGGCTACTCCTCCAAAGACTGTAAAAACACCATAATTTTGTTGAAATAATCCAAAAGCAAAAGCTTCATTCTCTCTAAAACGGCCAGAATAACCAAATAAATAAGTATTTGGAGCATCGTCAAATGAAACCCATTGTCTTTTATTATAAAAACTTACATACGGATTTGATTCACGTACAAAACTGAACGTTGGATTAATTATGTATCTATTAAACTTTAAAGAATTTCTGATAGGTAAAGAAAACGAAACAACTCCATCCTCAGATTTGGTATCTTGAGCATAGAGTACATTTGATAAACCGTAAAATAAAGTTATGAATAGTAGGATTTTCTTCATCTTATTTTATCAGGGTTATTGATCCTTTTCTTTCACCTGTCCCGGATTGAATGACATAGTAATATACTGGATTTACATTTTTAATATCAATTGATCCAGACGGGGGCCAATCGCCTTGATAGTTGACAACATCAAGAACCATGTCTCCGTTTGAACTAATTATTTTAACACTAGTTTCTGGGTTTTTGTATTCACTCGGAATATCCCATACATCATACGGATAACTGCTCAAGCTTATAATATTTGCAATCTTTTCTACAGAAGTAACCGGGTTACCATCGTAGCTTACTGTAAAAGGTAATTCTTGTTCAACAACACATCCTGCTGCCTGACTTACTTTTACTTTGTAATTTCCACGTGCAGACACCACATAAGTGTTGGTATTAGCGCCTGAAATCACATTATTTCCAAGAAACCATTGGAAAGTTGGATTAACCGCATTTGTAGTCACAGTAACGCTTAAAGTTTCGTTTGGAGCAATAACGTTCGCCGCTGGGACATTTAATGAAGCTGTAAAATTATTTCCTTTTAAATCGATTGTTCCTGTAGCTGTACATCCTCCAAAATCAACGTCAACAGTATAAACTGCAGCTTCATTTGTAGTATAACTGCGATTTGTGGCTCCGGTAATTACTGCACCGTTTTTTTTCCATTGGTATTTATTACCAGCTGTTGCTGTTAAAGTTGTACCTGTTCCGCTTGAACAAAATGGATTTCCTAAGCTTGAATCTACAGTTACAGATGATCCCGATGTTGATGAAGTTACAGTAACTCTGTTTGAGCTAAAGTTTTCATCATTACAGCCTCCGTAATCAATTTGTGCATAATAAACACCTGGAGCATTTACCAATAACGTTTTACCACTTTGTCCTGCAATTGCAACATCATCTTTAAACCATTTATATTTAAGATTTGAATAGTTTGCAGGAGATGATGGTATATCTGCTGGTGTAGGATTATAAATAGAAAGGCTTAAACTTCCGCCTGTACAATAAGTTGCAGTTGCCAGTTTATCATTGATAAAAAAGGATTCTACATAAGTTCTGTAATAAATAGGGAAACTTGTTACAGCTTGAGAATTTCTAAATCTTAAACTATAAACAGGCGTTGCAGTATTACTTTTAATGCGCATGCTATACGTATCAGATCCCTTCAAATTTGTTGGAACCGCAAACTTTATAGTTTGTTGCTGTAAAGCTGCATTATCGGTAATTGAAATTTTTGTAGTTGCAGTTGGTGTAGTAAAATTTCCTAAGTCATCTGAAAGTTCTACTTCGAAAGTAGTACCAGCAGGGAAATCTACATAGCTGAAAGTCGCGTTATACTCATTAAAAGGCTTCCCATCGACAATAAGCCCAGCACAAATTCTTGGATATCCAAGTTGCTGAGGCACTATTGTCTGGGCATAGCTATTTGTTTTAGTACATAAAAAAATACTAAAAAAAAGAATAAATCGGATTACAGATAGCGTAGTTTTCTGAATCATATAGTTCTAGTTCTTGCTAAGTCTATATTTTCAAAAAACAAAATATCTATGAATGTTTCAGAAAAATCATATTTATAGTTCTCAATAATGTCCTTCGCAAGAACAGAATAAGAAGCTGTAATTGATGCGTTTTCCTTGCATTCTGAAGTTGTCTGATCATTACAATCAGTAGCTATAGCAAAGCTATCCTTGGGGATGGATAGCTCTACTGCTAACTGATTAGAATTATCTAATTTGCTGATCACTGATGTACCAGCTATTACTGTTTTTTGGTTGTTGTTACACGCCGCTGCGATGCATTTTGTGTCATTAGAAACAGTGTTTCCTGACTTGCATTGTGCATTTATTGCTACTGCAGGCGAAACCAAAAATATAATATAAATAAAATATTTTTTTATAGATGGGGCCATTATGTTCTGATCTTTATTTGGTCACGAGACTGACATAAATTGTGTCTGGGGACTTAATTAATAAAATTTACGCTCTTGAAATAAAAATCGAAACTTATCTATTTTCCGCTAGATGCTGTAATTTTTCCTAATTGCAATCTGAAATCTGGTTTTTTAGCATTGTAGATATCAATGAAAGTTTCTTTGTTATCACTTTGTGACATCACATTAAAGAACACAGGGTTTCCATACCAGCCCTCTAAATCTTCATTGTTAGAATTGTACTCTGTAAAGATGTTTCCGCTACATAAGTTAAGATACATTTCTTCAATTTTGATTTTTTTAAGGTTGGCATCATTAATCTCAGTTTTGCTGTCCAATAGAACGGCCGGGTTAAATCCAGAGATTACACTACGCTTCATTTCAAGAGAAGCAGTTTCAGCAACATAAACTGCCTCTTTTACTAAACCTGCCTGAATATCAGCTTTAATGTTATCACTATCATTTAACATTGTAATATTTGTTGCAACAACAAATGTTTGTTTTTTAGTAAAATCTGTTTCGCTTTTCTTTTCGAAAGTTTTTACCTCCATACAACGAGATCCGTCTTTGTTACTTGATAAGTAAGATGATCTAACTGCCAATGAATTAAATAAACGACATTGAACACCTTGAGTAAATTTATAATCGTCGTTGATTGATTTGTAAGAAACTAGTTTCGTAGCGTTTAAATCTCCTCCAAAGAAAGCAAATGAATCACCTCCAGAGTAGCTTACCATTACATTTTCTAGTATCGTTTTAGCTCCAACACCAGCAACAGTCAAACCATTGAAAGTATCTGCACCTTTAACTTTTTTTCCAGCAAATTCGATTCTAACAAATCTCAAGATACCTGAATTTCCGTTTACGTTGTCACCACCATAAGAAGTAAGCGTAGGATCTAGATCTAAGTTGTAAGAACCAACTCCTCCAAATTTGTTGATTGGAGCATCGCCAAGAAGTACAACTCCACCCCAGTCTCCAGCTTTTTTCTGGCTGCGGTTTGAAGTAAATACGATTGGATCAGTCTCTAAACCATCTGCAACAAGTTGTGCACCTTTTGTAACTACCAATGTTCCTTTAGTTTCGAAATCACCAATAATTAAAGTTCCTGGTTCGATTGTTAATACTGCATTGTTTGTAACATAAACGTTGCCTTGCAAAACATAAACATTCCTTTTCAGCAATTTAGTGTTAACAGAAATATTTCCTGCTAAAATTTGGTTTGCTTCTCCATACTCTACTTTGTTAGGCTTAAATTCGGTCCAGTTATTTAACCAATTGTTGTAGCCCATAATTCCTTTCTCTTGCTGAGCACTCATACTAGTAACTGTCAAAAGAACGCAGATCATTTGAGTAATTTTTTTCATGATAAGGGGGTATTAGGGTTAATAATAAATTTGGGTATGCGTAAATGAAAAAACTCATCTCGATTTTTCCGAAATAATCAGAACACATCGAGAACGAGTTATTTTTTATCGCTCTTTTAAAATGTTTTTCGAAAATCTAAATCATCTACGTAAACAAGTCAAAAAAGGTTTTAAAAATATTTTATTAATTACATTTCGTTCAAATCGTTGAACTCGTGTAATGATTTCAATGTGCTTTCGTAAAATAAAATTGCCGCGATCAAGTTTCCTTTATCTGAATAAGGCATCATTTTTCTTTGGAAGTCTACCGTAGTATCCAGGAAAGTTGTAGTACCAACCGCTTGGTTGTCTAATACTTTTTTGTGTTCACTATCGTCAGGAATACCTAAGTCGGCCATAGTAACACCTGGTTTAGTAACCAAAGCAATGTAAGGGAGAGTTTTCACTAAAACTTTAATACGCTCAATGTATAATTCCAAAAGTTCTCCTTTTTGCATACCACTCAATTCTTTTTGATCATGGTATTTTCTGATAAGAGCTGTTGTACTAATGATACTTCTTGGAGCATTTTTTGCCTGCGCTGAAACAGCTGCAGTTGTCAAGAAAAAAAGTGTACTTAATAAAATAATTTTCCCTTTCATAGATTCTATCTTTAATACGCTCAATGTATAATTCCAAAAGTTCTCCTTTTTGCATACCACTCAATTCTTTTTGATCATGGTATTTTCTGAT
>Ga0123394_1064815_pt1 | contig 17684 bp, 17 predicted proteins | sample T10HHNO3metaT_FD_89922 | JGI IMG/M metagenome (GOLD analysis project Ga0123394, IMG submission 89922) | Methane-oxidizing artificial microbial communities from Washington, USA to study methane cycling - T10-HHNO3 metaT (Metagenome... ...
CTTTGACAGACACATAAAACTTAGCTGGATCGACAATCTTCCACTTGACAAACGAGTCTACCAACACGTTTTTCTTCTCGCTGGTAATAAAGCGATCAGGCTCATCCCAGTTTAAAGTCAAAATACGTTTATCAAAGTAACGTACATTCTCCACCAGTGGCATTTTGAAATATAAGCCCGGAGACTTCTTCACAGAAACGATTTCACCCAGCCTGAAGACAATTGCATACTCGCGCTCATCTACTGTATACGCGGACAACGTCAAGATGACCATCACCACAAACGCGCCGATTAATCCTGCACCAAAATTTTTCATATTATGTCCGCTTTCGTTCTATCGTTCATCACGGTCACGGCTTCTAAAAGCATCCCGTGAACGATCGGTATCTAACTCTACTTGCACTGGCTCTGTTGTGGCTGATTTAGCCGGAGATGTGGAGGATTGGCTGCCAGTACCTGAGCGCTCCATCAGCTTATCCAAAGGCAAATACAATAGACTGTTGCCACCTTTTTGGTCAATCAGCACTTTGCTGGTGTTGCTCAAAATTTGCTCTTGCGCATCGATGTATAAACGTTGACGTGTAACCTCTGGGGCTTTGTTGTACTGGGTAAGCACCTGCTCAAAACGATTGGCATTACCTTTGGCCTCGTTCTCCACACGCAATTTATAACCAGCAGCTTCTTCTGCCAGTCTGGATGCAGTACCACGTGCTTTAGGAATCACGTCATTGGCATAGGCCTGACCTTCATTTTTTTGGCGCTCCAAATCCTGCTTGGCTTTCACCGCATCATCAAATGCAGCTTGCACTTGTTCTGGTGGCTGGGCATTTTGCATGGTGACGTTCACTACATTAATGCCAGAATCGTAGCGATCCAGCACTTCTTGCATCAGCTTCTTAGCACGCACTGCAATTTCTTCACGCCCTTCGTACAGCGCAAAATCCATACGGCTTTTACCCACAATCTCGCGAATGGCAGTTTCTGCCACGCCTCTTACGCTGTCTTCTGTTGCGCGGTTTTTAAATTGAAAGTTTTCTACATCTTTTAAGTTGTATTGCACGGCAAATTGCAAATCAATGATATTTTCATCATCCGTTAACATCAATGACTCACGTGACTCACGGCTACGTGTGTTGCCCCCTTCGGCAGAGCGATAACCCACCTCAATGGTACGCACTTGCTCAAGATTGACGTTCTCTACACTTTCAATAGGAAATGGCATATGCCATCTTGGACCAGGCAATGTAGTTTCCACATGTTGCCCAAAGCGTAGCACTACACCTCGCGAGCCTTGGTCCACAATGTAAAAGCCAGTAGCCAGCCACACCAGTGCAATTAAGCCAATAATCGGCAGAACAGGAAACTCTGTATTTCTACTAGGCGTGGACCCTTGATTATTTGAACCACCAAATAAACCGTTAATTTTTTTACTTAAATCACGAAAAACCTCGTCTAAATCAGGCGGCCCTTCATTGTTGCGTTGTCCAAATCCTGGAAACTTAATCATGCATTACTCCGAATTGATTATGCGTAAGCACTTTCTTCTGTGCTCAATTGTTTCAATAATTGTTGATACTCTGTGAGTGCCAACCTCAAATCATCAAGGCCAGTGCCATCAATGGCTGAAATTCTTACCTTGGAAATCTTACCATACTCGTCACGCTCTATCCCAGCAGGCATTCCTAGTCGATCAATTTGGTTCAGCACCAAGATTTGATGCACTTGCGAAGCGCCGATTTCGTTCAGCACAAAATTTACTTGTTCAATCTGAGCATCGCGATTCGTGCTAGCGACATCCACCACATGCAATAGCAAATCTGCTTGCGCCGCTTCTTCCAATGTGGCGCCGAACGCTTCAATTAAAGTGGTGGGTAAGTGTTTGATAAACCCTACTGTGTCTGAAAGCACAACAGGGTTGGCATCTGCCAAATGCATTTTGCGCGAGGTCGTATCCAATGTCGCGAACAATTGGTCGGCTGCGTATACACCAGAACGCGTTAATCGGTTAAACAAAGTGGATTTACCCGCATTGGTATAACCCACAATAGAGACGGTCATTAAGTTGGAGCGTTTACGGGCTCTGCGTTGCATGCCGCGTTGTTGTTTCAACTTCTCCAGCTTTTCACGTAGCTGTTTAACACGCACACGTAGCATACGGCGGTCTAATTCCAGCTGGGTTTCACCAGGACCACCGCGCACCCCGATACCGCCTTTTTGGCGCTCTAAGTGCGTCCAGCCACGGACTAAGCGTGTAGATAGGTGTTCTAGTTGCGCGAGCTCGACTTGTAATTTACCTTCATGGGTTTGCGCGCGCTGCGCAAAAATATCCAAAATCAAGCCGGTGCGGTCGACCACACGCGCTTGTAGAAAGCGCTCAAGATTGCGTTGTTGTGAGGGACTTAAATCATGATTGAATGCAGCAACCTTGGATTCACTCGATTCCAGCATGAGTTTGAGTTCTTCTGCCTTACCTGAACCGATAAAGTATTTGGCATCCGGCGATTGCCGCTTTCCTTCAACCGTCGCCCGTATTTGCATACCGGCAGTGGTCACAAGATGCCGCAACTCTTGCAAACTCTCTGCGTAATCCGCGTCGCCAAAATCCGCACTGACTAGTACTACGGCATCTCCGCCAGAAGGTCTTTCAAACATGCAGCATTATTCTTCGGATTGTTCCGGAATACTCATGTTCACTGCACGTGCAGGCACGATGGTAGAAATAGCGTGCTTGTACACCATTTGCGTGACGGTATTTTTCAACAGGATAACGTATTGATCGAAAGAATCTACTTGCCCTTGTAACTTAATGCCGTTGACAAGATAAATAGACACTTGTACATGCTCTTTTCTCAATGCATTTAAGAAAGGGTCTTGTAACATCTGTCCTTTATTGTTCATTATTATGCTCCTTTTTAGTTTTAATAATGTTGGAGTAGCGTGCAACAGCCAACTTCACCCATGCTATTAAATTTAATGACTACGATTGTACTATTTTGTTCCAGTTTAGTTTGTGAAAACAGGGATTTTTTATGATAAATAGGCATTAATTCTTGCAATTGATGCTTCGCGCCCTAAAATCATCATCACCTGATCAATGCTTGGCGACTGTGCAATGCCAATCAGCATGACACGCAATGGCATGGCTAACTTCGGAAATTTCACCTGATGTGTAGTGACAACTTCATTCATCACCGCATGAATTGCTTCTGCCGTCCAATCAATAGTTTGTAGTTTTTGGGCAAAGTCAGCCACAATTGGCAAGGTCTCTGGCGTAATATGTTTCTCAACATCCGCTGCATTCGCTTGTGGCAACGTAAAGAAGAAATGGATATCTTGCGCCAGTTGATTTAAGTTATTAGCACGCTCGCGGTACAGTTGCAGTGCTGATGCCAATTGTGCTGGCGGTGCATCAGACACGCCCGCTTGCGCCAAGCGTTTAGCAATATCCTGTGCAAGCTTACCGATATCACAAGTCTTGATGTAATGCGCATTCAACCAGTTTAACTTTTCCGTATTGAACTGTGCGGCTGACGGTGTAATGTGATCAAGGTCAAACCAAGTACAGAACTGCTGCATATCAAACACTTCGTCATCGCCATGCGACCAGCCTAACCGTGCCAAATAATTAAGTACCGCTTCCGGCAAGTAGCCTTCTTCGTCGTATTGCATCACACTCACTGCGCCATGACGTTTCGAGAGCTTTTGTCCGTCATCGCCCAAAATCATGGAAAGGTGCGCGTACTCCGGCACTTTTGCACCCAGTGCATTGAGCATATTAATTTGCCTAGGCGTATTATTCACATGGTCATCGCCGCGTATCACGTGCGTGATGTTCATTTCCCAGTCATCTACCACCACACAGAAATTATAGGTGGGCGTACCATCAGCACGCGCAATAATCACGTCATCTAGTTCTGTATTAGAGATTTCGATACGCCCTTTGACTAAATCATCCCAAGCGACTACGCCTGCGGTTGGATTTTTGAAACGTACGACGGGAGGCACATCCTGAGGTGGTGCTGGCAATACTTTGCCTGCTTCTGGACGCCAGCGACCATCGTAACGTGGCTTTTGACCTTGTTGCATTTGCTGCTCACGCAACGCATCCAGTTCCTCTTTGCTGCAATAGCAGAGATAAGCGGTACCAGCTGCCAGCATATTTTGAATGACCACTTTGTATTGGTCCATGCGCTGCATTTGGTAGAACGGGCCTTCGTCATAATCCAGACCTAGCCAATGCATGCCGTCCAAAATGGCTTGCACAGCTTCTGGCGTAGAGCGCGCAACATCGGTATCTTCAATACGCAGGACAAACCGACCCTGAAAACGTTTGGCATAAGCCCATGAAAACAAAGCGGTTCTGGCACCGCCAATATGTAAAAAACCTGTAGGACTGGGGGCGAATCGTGTACGAACTTGCATAATTACTCTCAACAATGAACGCTCATTTTAACATGTATGCACCCATCCCATGCGCCAGTGTCGCGATAAGTGCTGAATGTTGCTTGCACAATGACTCAATTGGGCTAAGCACTTGAATTTAGCTTGCTTCTGCGATTAAACAGAATTATATTAAGTTTAAATAGTGAATGAATTTAAAATCAGAAACTTACCTGACGTTTTGTATGAAAAACCTACTCACATCGCTGATTAAAAAAGAAGGCGTTCATGGCCTAAATACAAGGCTGAGTTGGCTGCCGGATTTGGCACATCTTGATGCCATCAGCGGCATCAAGCTATCTATTAAGCACATTACTTCCATTTTAAATGACAGCGCATTGTCAGTCTCTGAGAAAATTCATCTCTTGCTACTCATAGAAGATGCGAATCGCTCAACACTACAACAGCAATTGATTGCGTTTATCAAGCTGGACAACCTGAAGCCAGAAATCACACATCATATTGTAGACATTAACTATGCTTATTATAGGATGGTGTTTTTGTCCTATACCAAACTGATTGACATCAGCTTCAACAAACCGCGGGAGCAACAACCACAGCAGCCGATTAAGCTAGTCATGCTGTCAAGAGCCATCATGACATCGATTAACATGTTGAAATGGCGCTATTTTGAGCGCGCTGGCCCACCGGCAAACCTCTGGTCCCAAAGCAATACCTTATATCAATATGCTGCGGAACATCAGCTAAACAAGGCCATGATCAAGCCTTATGCCGATCTCCAGCACACCACTATCGATAGCTTGCTATTGCAATTGTGGATGCTGGGTAATCTAAACTTTAGCGGCTTACTCAAATCGCAAATTGAAACGGCTGCTGAGTTGCTGAATTTATCAATGCATGACATCAACCTTCACTCGGAATGGAATGCGCGCGATACTTTTTTTGTAGAACTCACCAAAGACCACCCAGCAAGGCGTATCCGCAAACTCATCCCAAGTACGTATAGTTTATTTTGGGAGCTAGATGGTTTTGAAACGTCAATACAACACGCATTGCATCAGATACACACGCACCAAACGGTTGCCTTTAAAGGTACCTCTCTCAAACATACCTATTTATTAGAAGAAACACTGACCTATCTTAAAAAAGAATGGTCTAGAACAGGCTACCAGCGTCAACGCAGAAGAGAGTTACGTCACGACATTATTAGAACCGCTTCTGTCTCTGTAGGCGTTTCTGCGGTGTGCGATTTACTGCAACAACTTGATTTAAGCCATGTGCCAGTTAAAAATTTAGCAGATGGCAGTTTGACAAAGCGGCCAGTACAAACGCGGGTAGTCAGCCAAGGCACTACCAATACACTGATGGTGGGCAAAGAGAAATGGAACATTCTGAACGAAAGCACGCTAGGCTTAGGTACGTTTGTCTCACAAGAGACCAGCCCAGCTGTCAAGCCAAACAAGTTAGTGGCTATTCTCACCACGCGTGCACATGCCAAACCAGCCATTGGTGTAATTAGAAACAGCAAGCAAATGAGCGGTGGTAAATTAAAAATTGGTATTGAGCTGTTAACTGAAAACCCCAACCTTGCCTCACTGAAAAAATTTGAGATCAAAAAAGAGACGGATACGCACGAGCAAACTACTTCTAGCAACAGCTTAAATGTAGAGTTTTTTGCGATATTTATCCCATACCACACGCTACTGCACAAGCCTGCCAGCTTAATCATGCCCAAGATTGAATTTCTGCCGCGTACTTTTTATGAGATTCACTTCAATCATAAGCGCGAAATCGTTAAATTCGATGACCCAATAGAACAAGGAGATGATTGGGTGTGTGTTAGTTTTCCAGAAGAGTTAAGCTAAACAAACGATCTAATCGCGCTTAAAATCATCCAAGCGCAAGCAAGGCGATTAAAAGTATAAAAATCTGTTGTAAATCAATTACAAAGAAATTATTATGCTGAAAATACTTGAGGAGTCGCTATGCAAATCTTCACTGGCGAAATCTACGGCAAACAAACAGCACAACGTTTTGTCATGTACCACGTACTTAAAGTGGGAAAACATGGCATCACCCTTCAAAACATTGATAACCCATTAAGTCTGTTTGAAACGACCGCGGATAAATTAAGCAGTGCCGGCTATATCAGAATCAGCCAAACACCTTTTATTGACATGCAAACCGCTAAGAAGAAAAAAGTGCTTAAAAAGCCAATGCGTTGCCCATACACGCTAGACTTTTTGGAAGCCCGCGCGGATAGCGAGCGCCCTGCTCCGATATTGCCTGATTTATTTGCTGACGCAGTTTGATACTGCAACAACATAATTACTGAATATTGATTTTACTGCTGGACGGCTTTAACCAACCAAAAAAAGCATAGCACAGACCATAGTAAATACCCTGTAGCGGATGCCAGTTATAAAAAGACAATACACTCATTTTTTTATAATACATCTGCGCTGTTTTTTGATGCGCTTGTATGCTCGTTGAAAATTTCTGACAAAGCATTAACCAATTCTTCTCCGCACGTGCCCAATTTTTGGTGGTCAACTGATCCGGTCGGTTGTCACGATTCCATACCGCAAGCACTTGATCCACATGCACACAACGGCAGTCTTTTACGATGCGGAACATCAAATCCGCATCTTCATAAGTCGTCATGGTTTCATCAAAAGCAATGCGCTGCAATACACTTCTCTTGATCATGACTGCGTTGAGGTGAATATAGCGGTAATACATCAACTGTAAAATCTCGGGTGGGCCATTGCAAACCCCTAAGTCTATTTGGTCAGGCCCCAGCATTTGGGTATTGCCATACGCCATCTCTACAGAGGCATCAGCATTGAACGCATCTACCAGCGCTTGAATTTTATTGGGCAGATAATAATCATCATCATCCAAAAAACAAATCCATTCACCACGCGCTTGTGATACGCCAAAATTTCTTGAGGCAGACGCCGTTAGGAATGAAGGCGTACGGATCACTTGAATCGGAATACCACCAGTGTCCACTGCTTGAAAGTCAGGCGAATTCACAGACGTATTATCTACAATGATAATTTCTAGTTGCGTATACGCCTGACTGAGTATGCTCTGCACAGCACGTTGCAGCAGCACTAGTCGATCTCTGGTCACAATCACAACAGACACCAATGCTGGCGTATCTTTTATCATATCCTTGTCGCTTACTTAATCTGCAGGCGGGCCGCCCACCAAATCATGCCCATCCGCACCTAAAATCTGCACATCCACAAAATCACCTGGCGTTAATCCTTCAGCATCTTGCAGATACACCACACCATCAATCTCAGGTGCGTCGGCTTTGGTGCGGCCAATTGCAATCACATTATCATTATCGTCTGTGGTAATTTCGTCCACCAGTACCGTTTGCATTGTCCCAATTTTGCTTTGCAGCTTTGCTGCGCTAATGCGTTCCTGCACTTCCATAAATCGACTCAGGCGTTCTTGTTTGATTTCTTCCGGCACTTGGTCGGGCAAGTCATTGGCTTTTGCACCATCTACCGCAGAATAAGCAAAGCAGCCTACGCGATCTAACTGTGCTTCCTCCAAGAAGTCGAGCAGCATTTGAAAGTCATCTTCGGTTTCACCTGGAAAGCCAGCAATAAAGGTACTACGCACTGTAATGTCCGGGCAAATGTCACGCCACGTTTTGATGCGGGCTAAATTGTTCTCGCTACTGGCTGGGCGCTTCATACTTTTAAGAATGCGTGGACTAGCATGCTGAAACGGCACATCCAAATAGGGTAAGATCAAACCATCTGCCATGAGTGGGATCACTTCATCCACATGCGGATAGGGATACACATAATGTAAACGCACCCATACGCCGAGCTCACCAAGCGCTTTACACAACTCGGTCATTCTGGTTTTGAGCGGACGCCCATTCCAGAAACCACTGCGATATTTTACATCCACGCCATATGCTGATGTATCTTGCGAAATCACTAGAATTTCTGACACGCCTGCATTGACTAGATTTTCAGCCTCATTCATCACCTCACCAATCGGGCGGCTGACTAAATCGCCACGCATACTGGGGATAATACAAAAACTGCAACGGTGATTGCAGCCTTCTGAAATTTTAAGATACGCGTAATGGTTAGGTGTTAAGCGCACGCCTTGTGGCGGCACCAAATCAGTGTATGGGTCATGCGGCTTGGGCAAATGCGTATGCACATGTGTCATGACTTCTTCTAGCGCGTGCGGACCGGTAATGGCCAGCACACTCGGGTGCGCGTTCTGCACCACATCTTGCTTAGCGCCTAAGCAGCCAGTCACAATCACTTTGCCATTCTTGTGCACGGCTTCGCCAATTGCATCCAGAGACTCTTGTACTGCAGAATCAATAAAGCCACAGGTGTTGACCACCACCAGATCCGACTGTTCATAGCTGCCGCTAATCTCATAACCCTCTGCCCGCAATTGCGTCAGAATGCGCTCGGCATCCGAACCTGCTTTGGGACAGCCTAATGAAACAAATCCAACTTTTGGAGTACGCATATACTTAAACCTAATACAAAAATAACGGTAAAAAGAAACGGCTGATATAGCCTACTGATATCAACCTTCTAGCCACCATTTGGTGATAGCAATGGACGCCACCCCCAGAAAAATCAGCGAAATCTGCATCAATGTGTCTTTAATGGCAGTGCGCTTATGCAAGCCAGGAATTAAATCGGCCACTGCCACATACAACATGCTAGCCGCTGCCAAACTTAAAATATAGGGCACCCAGCTCTGTACGGTTTGCAGGGCAAAATAAGCCAGCAAGCCCCCTACCATAGTGGCTAAGCTAGAAAATAGATTGAACAACAGCGCTTGCTTTTTACTGTACCCAGAATGCAGCAGAATTAAAAAGTCGCCTACTTCTTGCGGAATTTCATGGGCAATAATCGCTATGGCAGTCACCAAGCCTAGTTGCGTATCCACCATAAACGCAGCAGCAATCAAAATGCCGTCCACAAAATTATGAAAAGTATCGCCTATCATAATCATCATGCCGCTACGTCCACTGTCATGCACTTCGTGATGATGGTGCACATGGATGCTCGGTGTTTTTTGCGTGACTGCCGTAAACTTCACGCCTTGTTTCTTCTGCGTGTCTGGACAGTGCGCTTCATCATGCATCGCATGCGCTTCACAATGATCGCCATGGCAATGGCGCCACAATACCAACTTCTCTAAAGTGAAAAACAACAAGATGCCTAACAATACTGTGCCTGTCATGGCCTCCACACTGGGCGCAACTTCAAAGGCATGTGGCAAAATTTCTAAAAATACTGCTGCAAGTAATGCGCCAATCGCATAGCTTACCAACAGAGGCACCCACTTGCGCTGTGCATTTAAGGCAAAAAATGCGGCGATTACCACACTCAGCACTCCACCTAGCAGACAGGTTCCGATAATCCAAGTCAACGAAGAAAATTCAAACGATTGCATATACACCCAAATAACAATTAGCGCGCATTATAAACTGTTACAACTGATAATACTGCATGGTATTAAGCACTTAGCCATATCAATGTTGCCATGCGCCCTGTATCCCCATCGCGACGAAATGAAAAAAATCTCGCTTCATCAGTATAAGTACACATGTCGCCACCATACATATTCGTCACGCCTAAGGCATGCAAGCGTTGCTGGGCAATCAGGTAAAGATTACCCAACCATTTATCCCCATGTGGCATAAAGGCTTGTTCAGCTAATGGCGCTTTCGCTATAAATTGCGCACGCACTTCACTGCCCACTTCAAATGCTTGCGGACCAATAGCAGGGCCCAGCCAAGCCATGAGCTGGTTTGGTTTTAGTGCGGGTTGCCGTGCAAGCATCGACTCAACCGTAGCCTCTATCGCACCATCACACAGACTACGCCAGCCAGCGTGTACCGCTGCCACCATGCTACCTTGTGCATCACACAACAATACTGGCAAGCAATCCGCCGTCATGGTCACACACACCACTTGTTTGCGATCCGTAAAGGCGGCATCGGCAGTTTCAATACAACTGCTGAGCGCTGCATCAATCACTCGGGTGCCATGCACTTGGTTAAGCCAAACAGGCTCTGATGGCACAAAATCGCTCAATAACTGACGATTATGCGCGACATGGACGGGATCGTCTTTGACGTGATCCCCAAGGTTTAAGCTATTGTAAGGTGCACGACTTACACCACCCAGGCGCGTGGTTTGCAGTGCCTTCACATTAGCAGGCGCTGGCCAATTAGGCTGAATAAACGATGTGAATAGTGTCGATGACGCGATCATTCGTCATCTTCCAGTTCGTCATCGTCAAAATCTTCATCATCCCAATCATCGTCGTCATCACCAACATATAAGCCATTTTCATCGACACCAAAATCAAATGGCTCGACGTCTTCAGGCGGATCTTCATGACGCATCGCTTCTAATAACATTTTCATGTCATCGGCCAATTCAATTTGCCACTCCATTGGCTGTTGCGTGACGGGATGAATCAAGCCCAATTTAATTGCATGCAAGGCTTGACGCTTAAAGCCGGAGACAGCATCGCGTAGTGTTTGTGTCATCAACTTATGCGGAATGATATTGCCAATGCCATAGACCGGATCACCTAACATCGGCGCCTTTAAAAACTGCAAATGCACACGGATCTGATGGGTACGCCCAGTTTCTAAACTACAACGCAAATACGTGTGCACGCCAAAACGTTCCAGCACTTCGTAATGCGTTACAGCGGGTTTGCCAGTGCGCGAAATTGCCATTTTGGTACGCGCATGCGAATGACGACCGATCGGCTGGTCAATTTTACCGTTGCGCCAGATTTGGCCCCACACAATGGCGCGATACTCTCGTTTGACTGTCCTAGCCTGAAGTTGACGCACCAGACTGGTCTGCGCCTCCAAGGTTTTGGCCACTACCAGTAAACCGCTGGTGTCTTTATCTAAGCGATGGACAATACCGCAGCGTGGAATATCAGTGAGCGCTGGATAGTGGAACAGTAAGGCATTCAGCAATGTACCAGACCAATTACCCGCAGCCGGATGTACGACAAGCCCAGCTGGTTTGTTGATCACCAGCAGCGCATCATCCTCATACACAATATCCAGTGGAATATCTTCTGGCTTAAACGCATTTTCCTGTAAGTTGGGCGGCGGCGTGACCTGTACTTTATCGCCCCCCCATACTTTGGTTTTGGCCGTGACCTGCTGCTGGTTAAGTTGTACCAAGCCGTCTTTAATCCAAGCTTGCAGGCGACTACGTGAGTGTTCAGGCATCAGCGTTTGCAGCGCCAAGTCTAAACGTTGGCCATTAAGTGACTCCGGAATCGCTAGTGCTTGCAGTGTGCTTTCTTTCATATTTTTTTGTGGCATCAGTTATAATGCCTTTAATATTTCATGTAGGTTTTCATAGTGAATCGTATTTTACCGCTTATCCTCGTATTCATTTCAGCTTTATTTTTAAATGGTTGCGCCATTTTTGGTGCACCTACCGAATTAGATGAAACCAAAGGCTGGCAAGCAGAACGCATTTATGCGGCTGGCCAAGAAAAAATGATCGACAAGGACTATGACAAAGCGATCGGTTATTTTCAAAAGCTAGAGTCCCGCTTTCCCCATGGTGTCTACGCTACGCAAGCGCAATTAGAAATTGCTTATGCCTACTATAAAAAACAAGACCCTATTTTATGCTTGGCCGCAGCTGAGCGTTTTATCAAGTTACACCCCAATCACCCTAATGTGGATTACGCTTACTATTTGAAGGGGCTGGCTACCTTTAATGAGCGTGGTTTCATGGAAAAATATACTGCGCAAGAAATTACAGACCGCGATCCTAAAACGCTCAAATTATCTTTTGCGGCATTTAAAGAGTTGACTGATCGCTATCCAAAAAGTCGCTACTTCAAAGATGCAACACAACGCATGGTGTATTTAGTCAATGCGCTTGCACAACATGAAATGCACGTTGCACGCTATTACATGAACCGTACAGCCTATGTCGCAGCGTTGAATCGTGCTAAATACGTGTTGGAATATTACCCAAACTCTACCTCTGTGGAAGAAGCATTGGTGGTGATGGTCAGCGCCTACGACTATATGGAAATGGACGACCTGAAGAACGACACACTGCGTATTTTGAAAACCAACTATCCGCAAAATCCAATGCTGGCTGGCAAAGCAACACAGGACGAGCGTATTTGGTGGAAGTTCTGGGAAAGCCTTTACTAGCAACAATTACCCAGTTGCTACAACGTAGTAACTTAAATAAATCACCTAATGGTAGTTAAGTCACTACCCAGTAATTAAAAAACTCTCGGACTACACTTAAAAACTGTTGTCTTGAGTTTTTTAATCGGAATAGTGGCAATGTCATATCCACAGCCACTCGGTAAAGTGCCCCATTTCTTTGGGGCGCATCACGCAAGCGGATTAATATAATTTTGGCTAGCTTGATGTTCACTACCACCACATCTTTGGTCAACGCTTGCTGACGCATACCATTTAAGTATCGCTCAAGCTGTATGCTCTCAAGTTCACTAAAGGTCATTTGATCCAGCATGGCAGATAATGCTTTAAGTGACGTTGGTAGTGGTGACCATGTCACTGCATCTTTATCCACCACATAACTCTCGCTCAATACGGCAATCGCTTTGATATCCTGCATCCAAAACGGATAGAACTCTCTGGCAATTTGCATATGAAAATGCCAAGAATGATCTCGTGTCTTTTTCATGATGCCGTTTAGCGCGCTGGCATAGGCAACCCGATCATAGGGCTTGGCAGCCAAACCGACAATCAATGTATTCAGAAATGCAACACGCTGCGCTAGGTTGGTATGTACCACGCCTTTTGAACGCAAAAAATGTAAGTAGGCGTTTAATGCTTCCACGTCTTTATGCATGCGCCGTTTCTCATATTCGGTTGCCTTGTTTACTTAAGGTTTTTGTTTTTCTCCAATGTGACTCTCGCCCCTTTTTTTAGCTAGAATCACTTGTTTTTGCCTTTCTGTTAAGGCAGCTTTCTTCTCTTCGGACGTCTTATCATAACAATGTGGACAGCTAATCCCCGGCGTATATTGCGGGCTTTCCAGCTCTTCTGGTGATAACGGCATACGGCAGGCATAACACTGATCGTATTCACCCACTTCCAACCCATGCTTCACGGCAACACGCTGGTCAAACACAAAGCACTCGCCTTCCCACATACTTTGTTCTTTCGGCACGGTTTCCAAATACTTGAGAATACCTCCCTGTAAATGGTATACCTCTTCAAAACCTTGTTGCTTCATAAAAGAAGAAGCTTTTTCACAACGGATGCCACCGGTACAAAACATGGCGACTTTTTTATGTTTGGTTTTATCTAGATGCTGCGCAACGTATTCTGGAAACTCTCTAAAAGTAGCAGTTTTAGGGTCCACTGCGCCTTTAAAGGTACCGATATGCACTTCATAATCATTACGTGTATCCAGCAAAATCACGTCCGGGTCACTAATTAATGTATTCCAGTCTTCCGGTTTCACATAAGTACCCACCACATCATTCGGATTCACCCCCGCTACACCCATGGTGACAATTTCTTTTTTAAGCTTGACCTTCATGCGGTAAAACGGATGTGTATCAGCGTAAGATTCTTTATGTTCAAGATCACTGAATTCAGGGAAGCTTTTTAGATAAGCCAGCAAAGCACGGATATCTTCCGGTGCGCCAGCAATGGTGCCATTAATGCCTTCCCCTGCTAATAGCAACGTGCCTTTAATGTGGTGCTGATTACAGGCGTCCAAAATAGGTGCCTGTAATGCTTGATAATTCGGCAAACTTACAAATTTATAGAGGGCAGCGGTTAAATATTGACTCATCACACAATAACACTAATTGAAAAAGGGGATTTTAACACCACCCGTTCTAATCGCGTATTAAAACCAGTATTTTGGGTACCGGCCTTCACGGGTGACATTGTTGTAAATGAGGGCAACAATGGTAATTGCAATGGCGCCAAACAATGTTGGAAACAACAGAAAATCCCAACCTAAGCCACCATGAGAAGCAGCCAACAACCAAACAATCACCGGATTAGATCCAGCCGGCGGATGTACGGTGCGTGTCACCATCATGAGTGCGACCGCCGTGGCTACGGCGATTGCCAACGCCCACCAAGTCACCCCAAGCAAAGAAACTACTGTCAACCCAACCAATGAACTCAAGAAATGCCCGCCGACTGTGTTGCGCGGTTGCGCAAACGGTGCATCGGGATATGCAAATAAAATCACGCAAGAAGCGCCAAAGGAGCCAAGTATCAGCATATGTTCCAAGCGCTGCGTCAAGATTGCAACAACCGCAATCGCAATAAACGCGCCTAACCAAGCAAGCCCCACCGCTTTGGCCGAGAACGCAGCGGGCAACGCAGCACGATCACCTTGCAACTTTTCTAATAAGCTCATGACGACTCCTCTTGATGAATTCTTATCTTTTTTTAAAAATGAGGTAACAACCCCATTAGGCCAGTACTAGAATCTCAGCCTTCCCTAGTCCAGATACGTCCCCTACCCAGCGTTGTACACGCATTTGTGTCAATGCAGCAAAGCGTGAATCCAGTGTTTTAAATGACTGATACAAAATATTCAAGAATGGTAATGTATGCCAGCCACAATCCAACCATGTAGCGTGCAATGTCGGTGCCTGTGCTAATAATAACGTGCCTCGCTTCATGCCAAAGCCCAACCGTGCACCTGTTTTGCCTAACACACCTAAAGTGCCGGCTTTCATACTCGATGCACAATACGCACCCGCATCGCCTTCAATCAGCAACATGCCTCTACGCATCGCATCGCCTGCCCGTTCGCCTACATTGCCTTTGCAAATGAGTACGCCACCTTGCATGGCTGCACCCACAAAATCACCGACATTGCCTTCAATAATAATTTGGCCTATTTTCATTTGATAGCCAACATGGTGCATCAATGGGCTTGCTTGTTTGAATATGAGATGTGTAGTGTCTTCGCCAGCCACATCAAACACATCTGCTACGGTGAGCTGTTGCTGCAAGCGCATCGCTTTGATATCGGTCAGTGTTTTACCTGCTAGCGTGTCCGGTATCAGCGCTCGACAATCCACCTGAGTGGTAACCGTTGGTTTTAGCGTGAATATCAATGCGCTCATGCTGTCGCCCCCGATAGATTTCCTTGCAAGATTGGATGTAATTTAAAATGATGCTGCCCTAATTTACCGCCATAATTACCAGCAGAGATACGTTTGATACCAGCTTCGCTGCCTAGACTGCAAGCCGCTTCAATACCAACTTTCATGGACAAGGCGATATCTTCAAACGTTAGGCCATCAATCACTATTTCCATCACGCTTTCAATGTCCATATCCAACTCCGTGTTGACCACACCTTTTAAGGTTGGGCAAAATGCATCGTTGGTGCTGGCAAACATTTTGGGGTATTTACTCCCCACTTTGGAACCCGAACGCACCACACCTCCAGGAAACGGCATGATCACATTAGGCACTTTTTTCATGGCCTCAATCGCTGCTTCGCATGCTGCTAATACTTGTGGCTGACTTTGGCCCAATACCAAAAAGTTACCGCCGCCAATCGCGCGCACCATACCGGTGGTTTCTTGCGTTAAAAACTCGCCATCCATCACCGGAATGCGCCAGTAACGTTGATTTATTCCGTTAGCATCTGGAATCAATTTAGACACTTGATTACCATCGCCAAAATAACGCAAATGTTTACCTAGACTAATTTGGTCTTCCGAGGCGATGCCCGAAAACGCGGCTGCCGTTGGACAGGTGAGAATACATTGTCCCATGCGGGTTTCCAATTGTTGCATCAGCACCTTGCTCCCCATGGCAAACATCAAAATGCTCACCCCTGGACGTCCGTCTGGCGTTTCATCCGCAGTCAATTCGCGTTCAATTCCAGCCTCTACGCCACAGCCGATCACGCTGGTCGCAAAACCAGTCATCGCATTCGCTGCGTGATAAGCCCATTTGAGATTTAGTGCAGTGATGATAATCCGCGTGCCGCGCATATTAAAAGCTTCGGCAAAGGTATCGTCTATTTGTACGCCGTTTAGTATCATTATTTACTCACGTTGGCATATGGTTAATGACTTGATTACGCCCATCTTGCGCAATCTCATCGTTGCTAATCTTAAAGTTGTCTAACTGCATGGTGTGATACTTATCAAAATAGTCTTTTAATCCTTTTTCCACACCCACATCAAACGCAGGTTTGGTCGTATGTGTTTTACCCCACACCACTTTCACTACCTTGCCGTCTCTTACCACCAGCTCACCATCTTTAAACACGTAATCCGGTTTACTGAACATCGCTTCTTTGTCTGCTTGGTCTGTATACACCGTAATGTCTGCAGCGGCGCCAACACCCAAATGACCACGGTCATGTAAACCAATCAATTTGGCAGCTGCTGCACGTGTCATGGTCGCAATTTCATACAAACTGTACTCGCGATTCAGGCTGGTCAGGTTGCTCATGGCTTGTGCGTCTAGGTTCAACTTGGCAAATGCATCGTTCCTGAAGCTTTTATCCATCAATAAACGAATTAAATGCGGATAGCTTGTAAATGGCGCACCGTTAGGATGGTCTGTGGTTAAGAAGATACGCCATGGGTCTTCTACACTTAAGAAAATTTCCAAGCCAATCGCCCATTGCAACGCATTCACGTAATTTTGGTCGCGATACTTAAATGGCACGACACCGCAACCTGCATCGCATTCAATGTCCATAATCACCGATTTTTTAGGATTGGCGATTTTGGCATTGAGATGCTGCATCATATTGTCGCCAGAAGCAGTGACAGTTTGACCAAATAGAATTTGGCCTACGTCTGCGCTGATATGCTTGTTGGCGTTAAGCGCTTGTGCTATTTGTGCAGCGGCCGATGAAAACTTCTTGTCGCCTTCTGTGCCGTAACTATGGAATTGGATATGCGTGAGATGCATCGGAATGCCATCGCTGGCACCCATCGTATCTAACGTGGTTTGAAAGTTACCCGCCGCGCCTAAGTTATTGCAATGCACATGCAATGGTTTTGCAATACCCAGTTCATGTACTGCGCGACTCAAACTTTGTAAAATTTGGCGCGGTGTCACTTGGTAATGCACATTGTTTTCGTCTAAATTCAAACGGCGTTGATTAAACTTGAATGCAGAAATACCACCTGGATTCACTACTTTAATACCAATGGTTTGTGTGGCATGCAGTGTCCAAGCCACATAATCGTTAATCGCTTTTTGGTCGGCTTTACCTGCTAGCA
>Ga0123394_1078977_pt1 | contig 17631 bp, 8 predicted proteins | sample T10HHNO3metaT_FD_89922 | JGI IMG/M metagenome (GOLD analysis project Ga0123394, IMG submission 89922) | Methane-oxidizing artificial microbial communities from Washington, USA to study methane cycling - T10-HHNO3 metaT (Metagenome... ...
CACCGGTGCGGTAGGTACAGGTACTAATGGTTGGGATGAGTTCGCGGAGTACGACCAAGCCGGCAGAGTCTTCAAAACCAATAGTGAAGATGGCGTGGTGAAAGTCATGCTGTATGACAAAAACGGCAATGCGACCATGCGCGTGACCAGTTCAGATAATACAACGGCCAACATTAACACGCTGCAGAATACACAAGCGGCATTGACGACCTTCCTTGCATCAGCGAACACCTTGCGCACTATGAGCGTGTATGATATGCGTAACCAGCTGACCAAGACTATCCAGGCAGCGATGGATATAGATGGCAATTTAGGCTCGATTGTAACCAATAGCAATTCAGTGGCGGCGGATACTACGAATCCACTTACGGCTAACGTCAATCCAGCGCAAGAGGTGAATCCAGTTAATGCAGGTAATGTGAGTTTGACAAGCGGGGAGGTAACGTGGAGTAGGAGTATGACTAGGGCTGCTGATAATGTCACATATACGACAAATGCAGTAGTGAATGTACCAGAAAGTATAAATTTAACAGGTAGTAGACTCAAGGTAGAGGTGTATATTACTTCTACAGGTGCGAACGGCACTGTAAATACTATGAGTATAGGGTATGTAGATGCAGGGAGCAGCACGGTAACAATTCCTGTAGGAATGGCAAGAGGTTCATACACAGTTAATAGCGCCTATCCTAATCAGTATAGCCCAATCTACTCATATTCGCCGCCAAGCGTGACCAGTTTCCGAGTGGTTGTTTCCGACACGACTAATGCAGTAAAACACATAGATCAGACGTGGACACCACAATCAGTCACTACTTGGATTCCAACATACACAGTTACCACTGGGAGTGGCGCCTATACAAGCACGACTACGGTACCTGGGCATTGGCAAACATCTGTTGTTATGCCAACTAATGGTTCTACAACAGCTGGTAATAATCTGTATGTCAAAGACCAATTACCAACTACTAATCGCGTTTTGTTATCGTATCGTCAAGCTGGAAGCACGGCTCCAATGAAGACAGTGGTTATGACGCAAGTTCTGAATACGTCAGGTCAGGCTGTGGCAGGCCTATATCGCTTTGATTATAGTGCTATACCAGCTGGCACTTACGAGTATAGTTATGTCGCTGTAGATTCCAGCGGGAATATTCTCAATCACCAAATTGGTGGATTTGATACTGTGAGTGGTGATGACAGCAACTTGTTGAGTAGGGGTGATATTCAATGGAGTGCATTATTTAATAGTGGTACATACGCTAGCGTGAGTACAATAGTGTCACTTCCTGATGACCTATTAGCGGGTAACTCACTTCGTGCTCAGATTAAATATACTATTTTTAACCATGACAATGGTCAAACTACTACGATGACACTTTCAAAGGCCATAGAAAGTGGAACATCTGCAGCAACTTTTGCAACGGGGAACCTAGGTTATGGCTGGGCAATTGAGATAAGAGGGATTGCCATTTCCGTTTTTGAGCAAACAAATCTTGGTGAAGTGTTAATTGGGAATAGTGTTCGATCTGGAGGGGTTGTGCTTGGGGGGTCAAAAAACATACCAAATCCCAACAGAACAGATCAATATTCGCCAAGTTATATAACGGTGACAGCAATACCATCTGCAACAGGCAAAAGTGCTCTTAATACCTTTTATATTAAGGATCAACCAGTAGGTGTCAACAGCGTAACGCTATCTTATAAGCTGGCGGGTAGTGCAGCAACCACTCAAACAGCGTCCATGCGGCAAGTATGGAGTAATGACACTCCATCTACGGCTGTAGTGGGTATGTATAGTTTTGACTGGAGCACGCTCCCAGCAGGCAATTACGAGTATAGTTATGTCGCGAAGGATGTTGCTGGCAATATCCTTAATCAACAGGGTGGTACCTTTGATACAACAGATGGTGTTTTATCTACAACAGCGCATAAAGAAGGGATTCCTACTGGCGGTCTAGGCCGCGCGTTTATCAGTGATGTTACTAGCCCGGGTTTGGCGGTCAATGGACTACAACTTGTGAATCAAGGCGCAACTGCTGATAGTGTCACCTTAAGATACCGCGTACAAGGCAGCACAGGTGCATGGAGTACTATAGCACCAAACAGCTTTGTTAAATCAGCCGCCAACGCAGGGTTTGGTCTAGGGCACTTCAGTCTAGCCACAGCTGATATGAGCGTGTTTGCCAATAACACCACCTACGAAGTAGAGCTCGACGTATATGACACTGCAGGCAAACTCCTACGGATTAGCAGCACCCAAATCAGTCGGAATGCAGCAGGCGTATTCAACGCCAAAATTGAGCTTAGCCTTAAAAAGCTACGTTTAGCCAGTCAACCAACCAATACAAACTATATTGACATTGCATATCGACCAGTGGGTAGCACAGATGCTTACAGTGCCCCAGTGCGTATTTATGCTACTGCCGCCGGCAGCGGCGCATTTGATTGGGATATTGCTGGCATTCCAGCTGGGAACCAAGACATCAACATTAAAACCTATGATGGCACTGATACCTTACTCAACCAATACCAAGCCTTCATAGTCTTTGGCAACAACAGTGCAGTGGTGAACAGCATCGCCTCACTAAATCCAGACAACCCACGCTACATCACCATCAACCCACCAGAGCCCAATAGTGTGGAATATGTCATTGCTGGTTATCGACCTAAAGGCAGCAATCAAGAGTACGTATTATTACCAGCAAGTACCACACATATCAATACCACAACAGGTGTAAAAGAATTCCGCGTGGCTATTTCCATACTGAATCAAGGCGACTACGAATACACCTACACTACCTATGGTACTGATACTGAAAACTACGTAGATCCACAAAGTATCACGATTACGCCACCACAAGGCAGCCAACCGACACAAGTAGCAAATGGTTCCGGTTCAAGTATGAACACAATTTATGTTGAGAGCTTTAATGGAGCAAACCCTGTTCTCAATGGGACAGCTAGCGCATGGGGGTATGAAAATGGTCATCTCTACATTGCGGATAGTGGCACAGCCAATGGTCGACTAATGATCAATAATGGTCCTGCCGTCACTGACGGTTGGCCAACATTTCAAACAAACAATAGTGTTGCATATGAGACTGGCCAGATATTTCGTACAGAGGTTACATTAGGAGCTGATGGCTCTGATCGTAGTTTTAGGATTGGCTTAGAAGGTGATACTGGGTTTTTGTTTGTGTCATTTAACGGTAATGGTATTGGTAGTGATGGTACAGGTTGGAATTGGCATAGTAGTACGTATACAACCAATGACAACACGACCTATATAGTAGAAATTGAGTTAAACGCATTGGGTCAAACTTTATATGTGTATGAGAAAGGATTGAAGCGAACAGATGGATGGGTAGATGTACGGCAGGATGGTGCATGGAGTAGCTATGTAATTAGTGGTACTTCATCAGAAGGACCAAACATGTTGCTTTCTGAGAATAGTATAGACAATATTAGTATTACAGAAATAGGTAGCGCACCAATATCTACCACCAGTTTAGTTCAAGCCAAATATGCTATAGCGGTAGAGCTATCAACAAACCCCAATGACCCGGTGCCTGAACCAGTTTGGATAGATGTCTCGACAACGGCGGTTACAGCAGCGGATGGTACCGTACAATATCGATTGAATTTGCCTGAGCCATTGGCTGAAGGTGAATACGTCTTTGAGTACCAAACATATACCTTGATCACCGATACGAATGATCCGGGCTACGGAACCTACCAATGGACAACACCGGTTCAAGGTAATTTTGTCTCCACGATTAAATCCAGCCCGATGGCATCTAATCTGGGTGAATTCAGCATTGATGCTGATAGTATCGACAACACCCAAAGCAGCTGGACATGGACCAACGCCAATAGCACCACAGCGACTATCGCCCGTATGCAAAGTTATAACGCTTTTGGTGAGATTGCCAGTGAAACAGACGGCCGTGGAAATGTTACTAATTACACCTATAACGTCCTAGGCAACCTCACACGTAAACAAGACCCCACAGTCTCTATTACCCGTGATAACGGTGTATCAGAGCAAGTTGCGCCAGTCACCAGTTATACGTATGACGTTATCGGTCGTATGGTGGCTGTGACGGATGCCAACGGCAACACCAATCGCCAAACATGGCTAGGAGGTGGCATCACAGGGCAAGACCTCATCGGCAATGAACACCATGCCGATGGCGGCATTAGAACCCGTCGATATGATGTCTTCGGCAACCTCAGTATTGAGACCGATGAGATCGGCCGCACCACCACCTACCAGTATGACAAAAATAACCAGCTGGTATCCATCACGCGACCATCAGGTGCAGTGGATCAATACCGCTACGATGAAGCTGGGCAGCGTGTAGCGCATATCAATGCACTAGGCTCAACCGAAAAGACGGACTACGATAGCTTAGGTCGTATTACGCAAACCAGAACGAACTTAGGCTATGCTACCACCTACAGCTATCAGTATAGCCAAGACGTCACTGGCTTAGGTGGGGAGACCACGGGTGGTTGGATCAACACCACTACCGACGCAACAGGACGAACAATCGTCGATACCACTGACATGTTCAACCGCACTTACACCCACAAAGATCTAGGCAATCACACCTTTGCTTATGATTACAACGAAGCGGGCTGGCTAACGGGTCAAACTGGCTCAACAGGTCAAAACATTGTTTATGACCACTACAGCAACGGCTTTATTAAATCGATTCATGACAAAGCACTCGGCATGTACACCTTCTATGAGTACGATGCAGATGGCAACAAAGCCTTTGAAGGCTACGTCAGTCTCAAAGACCCAAGCAATGTGGATAATGGCTTTTATAACAACTTCCAACAAGTCACCATCACGTATGATGCGTTAAATCGCATGACCAGTGTGACCGACCCAAGAGCCGTCATCACCTATACCTACGATGCTGTTGGCAATCGTCGCAGTGTGCACAGTCAATACAACAATGGCGTCAATGGTGCGCTAGATGTTCAAGAGTACTGGTACAAATACGACAGCATGAACCGCTTCCTAATAACAAAAGGCACACTAGACACTGCCACCAATACCATCACTCGTGGAGACGAAGGTATTGATATTGCTTATGATGCAGCGGGTCAACGTAAAATAGCGACCAATGGTACCGATGGCACAACAGAAGTCTATAGCTACAATGCAGATGGCTATCTCACCGACATTCACATTAATGGAGTATTACGCGCTAAAAGAACCAATGACATATTAGGTCGTACTACCAATATCAAGGAATACGCTAGCAATGGTACCTCAGTGACCTATACGCAGACGTCCACCTATGATGCAGATAACCGTATCACGACGCAAACTGGGACAGGCGGTAATACCAATTACTATTATGGCAATAATGGGGCAGGGGATCTCTATCGTATTTATAATAGCAACGGCACCAGTACCACCAATACCTACTACACCTACCAATACTGGGACGAAGCCAAAGTATCTAAAATTACAACGGATCCTTATGACTCAGCCATTGGTAACCGAGCCAACAGCTACTGGGGTAATGGCTATTCAGATATTAGCTACGATGTCAACGGCCATATCAGCGGTGCTGTTGATCGTGTGGGTAACCGCAATATCCGCTATGTAAGCGATGCACAAGGGGTTGTACTTGTACGCGATGAAATTACTGGCACCATCAACCGACCTAACTACCGTTATGGATTCTATCAAAGCACCTACAATGCAGGCACGGTGGCGAACAAGGTAGAACGCTTCTATTACGTCGATGGCGTGGCGGTAGGTGGTGTGGGAAACGATGGTCCAAGCCGTGTGGATTACGTGCAATCGATGGCAAATCGTAATAAATCACAAGGTAACTATGCGAACTGGAAGCCAGTGGCCAGTGCCGACTTTGATCAGAACTACGAACCGATCAGCCCGACCTACCCGGGTGCTGTAGCTGGTAGCTATACCGTTAGGAATGGCGATACGCTGCAAAGTATTGCTCAAACCGTATGGGGTGATTCTGCCATGTGGTATTTAATTGCAGATGCCAATGGCTTAGCGTCAGGGCAGCAACTTGAGCCCAATATGGTGCTGATCATTCCGAACAAAGTGACCAATATCCATAACAATGCAGGGACATACCGACCCTATAACCCAGGTGAAGCGATTGGGGATTTAAACCCGACAATACCAGCAACCCCGATGCCTAAGCCGAAGAAGAAGGGCTGTGGTGGGCTAGGCGCTATTATTGCAGCAGTGGTGGCAGTGGTCGCAACGATTTATACGGCAGGAGCATTGGCTGGGCCTGCAAGCGCAGGCTTTAGTGCAACAATGTCTGCTGGAGTTACAGTTTTAGGTGGAGGTACAGCTATAGGTGGTACAGCATTAGGTTTTACTGGCGCTGCATTTGCCGGTGCCATGGGCTCCGTTGCAGGTCAGCTAACGGGCATGGCACTAGGGGTACAAGATAAATTTTCGTGGAGTGCAGTAGCTACTTCTGCTTTAAGTACGGTTATTGGTACTAAAGCCCCAACTTTTTATAATGGGGAAGGCTCCGCAGGTATAGCTCTCAATGCAGCTGCCAAAAATATCATTGGCCAAGGTGTAGGCATTATTACTGGCGCACAAAAAGGCTTTAGCTGGAGCAGTGTTGCAGTATCTGCAATAGCAGCGCCAATCAGCAGTAAAGTCAACAAAGAGTTATTCGGATTTTCTGATATTCAAGGAATGAGAACCGCTACTTCAGCCGCACAAAATCGTTTGCTATCAGGGCTTGGTGAGTCTGCTATCAGTTCAGCAGTATCTGAGTTAACTAGGGTAACACTAGAAGGTGGTAAATTGTCTTGGAATTCAATCGCAGTGAATACTGCTACTTCATTTACCTATAAGGCATTTGATGATCCAGTATCAAGGAATGTTAAGTATGCTGCAGCAATCCAAGAAAGAGGCGTGCCCATTGTGGTCGATAAAAATTCACTATTACATTATTACAGTTCAAATGCTGATGGAGTCCACGTAAGTAAGGATGGGGAATATACTAAAGAGTTATTGTCATACAGAGATGGTAATCAAGAGGTGCAAACCGTAGCAGCAGATGGTTTTATGGCCCGCAATGCAATTGCGATGGGTTATGAGCATGTGAGCGCAAATGAGCTTTATTTTGGAGATACCAAGTTGGCGACATACTACGGCACACCAAAAACATGGATTGATGCTACTTCAGGATTAACTTTAGGAGATGTGCCTAATTCATTCCAAAGGCAAGTAGCAATTGATGGAAGGCAGTCGCCAGAATTACAAGCAATATCAGATAAGTATATTGACTCTGGTTCGGGTCAGGTTAATCCATTGCTTTGGAGTGAGTTCACTTCTGCAACTATGCAGGCAGGCTTGTCTATGGTTATTACAACTAATGGTTTAGGCAACTTTTACCAACAAGCCCGTGACAATGCACGTGGTCTTGCTGAAAATAACAAATCTGTTGTAATTAATATTTATAACGCAACGACTGACGGTTTGTTTTATGCAGACTCTCTGATTAATGCTATCCCAAGGCAACTGAACGAGGGGTTCTCGACTAATCAGGCTGTGATTCAAACACAACTTAAAGAAGCGATTGCGTATAATAAAAAACTACATGGAGATGAGCCATATTTAACCAAGTTTATATCACACAGCGAAGGCACTATTGAAGGAAATCTGGCTGTAGATAGGATGGATAAAAGCTTCAAAGACTCACTGCATGTGATTAATGTGGGTACCGCTTCATGGCATAGGCCAGAAAATGTCGGCAGATATGCTAACATTTATGACAAAAATGATGCGGTAACCAATCTAACTCATGGCTATAATTTGGCAAAAGATACTGAATTTAATCACGAAATAGATATGGATTATTATGGAACTGACACCTCAGAGTCTCCACAACATCACAGCTTCTATTTATATTTATATAATCAAGAAGCTAGAAATATTATGGAACTAAATGGAAGGCCATCAATTATTAGCAGACCTTTTTAATCGCAACTGGGGTAAGCAGGTATGAAGAAAATAGTTTTATTCATATTTACAGTTATATTATTGTCTATCTGTCAGACAATATCAGCACAAATAGAATATGATCGGCGAAAACAGCTAGACTTGCTGCAGGTTAGTATCAACATTGCAGATGAGGCTGGTCAACAAATCCCATATGTTACTGTTTGGACAGCTATTCCACGCAGGCCTGACGATGAGCTTGCACTTACGCCCCAAGACTTATGGCGCATAACACAGCGCTATCAATCGTCTTTTGAGTTTGCAACACAATATAACCATGTTGTTGGTCGTAATCACGTAACTTTTATGGGCGATGCAGGTGGTTTATTAAAAGATGTAGTTGATTATGGCGGTGAAAATGGGTACCCATATATTCGCCCAGGTCAAATGCAATTAAGCTATACCTTTATGAAAAGAGGTTATTTACCAGCACAGCTTAATCTTTCTGTAGGTCGAGAGAAACTAGTAACTGGCAAAGTTACACTGAAACGCGATCCAGAACATCCATTTGAAAATCAATCTTATTTGCAGCGTTTCGAAGCAATTCGATATGAATTTTCTGATACCACAAAAGATGAAAAAATCTCAAATGGCACGCAAACTAGGAATGAAAGGCTTGCTAAGGAACTTGAAGAGTTAGCGAGTCAAGCGATTACTGCAGGTGACAACCAAGCTGCAGCGCGTATTTATATGCGCATGGTGTATTTGCCATCTATCAATTACTATAACGGAAAACCTTCAGGATGGTCACATCAAGAACCGTTTTCAGAACAGGCTATTGAATACCGAAAAAAGGCTTATTCACTTGATAAAGAAAATCCTTTTATAGTTGCCCAAAGCTTATACAGTGTAGTGTCACCTAAGGGTAGATTGCCATTGCCCAATCCAATAACACCGGACATACGCAAAGTTTTTGAACAGTATTTAATAAATTTTGAACAGTTTTTGAACAACAATAAAACTGAAGTATGGCCACAGGATATTCAGCGATTCGCTTGGCTACACCAATATTCAAATGATAAGAAGCAGTTTGAATCTACTGAAAAATGGTGGTGTGAACTTTATGAATTCGAGCCTAAATTTGTAACTAAAGAATTTGTTGAGGACGCTATTAATCGTCATAAGAAGCTAAAGTTTGTAGAAACCGATTAATTGTTATAATTCAGCCCTTTTTTTGCTGTTAAGTAGGTGCTTCTTGTGTCCCGTCGACCCCGTGTTATTGTTCCCAACGTTCCGCAATAGCATATCATTCAACATGCTAATAACCGCAAAGCCTGTTTTTACGCAGATGAAGATTATCTTTCTTACCTTGAATGGCTAAAAGAATATGCAGAAAAAACCAACTGTAAAATTCACAATTATGTATTGATGACTAACCATGTGCATTTACTAAAATCAATGGTGTCGGACTCCAATGATTTGCTTTTACTTAATGGAGAGTTTGTCCTTTTCCATGCTGCGCAATAAACTGTCTTAAGCTTAGGTGATTAATAATATCTGAGATATCTAGAAAAGCATAAATCATTTGTTATGTTTGAGCAATTAAGCTGTGCAAATAGTTGCCGGAGAATGGTATTTTTAGTTCTCATTTGAGAGTCCATTCCAATCAAAATAATGCTTAAAGTTAAACGCTTGTGGCGATGGTCCCAATTGATTAATCAGTTCTATTTTATTGAGGGCTTGTTGAATAGTTGGGTACTCGCCGGTTTTAATCCACCACATTACAGATACCTGGCTAGGCAACTGATCAAACCATTTGTCACGACAATAATAGGGGACAGACCACATAAATGCTACCGTTAGTTCATCATTCAATCAACTATTGAGCGCCCCATGCCCTGAGGTCCCCGCGTTATTCTAAACAATCAATGGGGTCAGACACCATTGATTGTTAGCTTGTGAAGTTCTATCTTTAATTTACTAGTCTATGTGCTTTTGAAGTTGGAGCATGTGTGACGGGTATTCCTTATTTCATACTAACAGATCATAGCAAAGTCTAATAGACTTAGTATTAGTCAGAAACTACTGTTGATAAAATTGACCTACCTACCGTTTCTATTGGTTTTTACGGTAGCGCTGTAAAAGAAATGGAACAAACGTTCCTTTTAAATATGGGCTTGTTTTGATGGTTTGCTTTTCAAAGTTTAATGCTGGAAGTAGATCAGTTGAAATTTGTCGCATAGTAAATCTTGTTTTACCTGCATAACTTTTATCGTGAACATCTAATTTCTCTTTTGCTTCATGACCGACATATTCTCTGCGCATTTCGTCACTGACTCTAGCCCTTTTAAATATGCCAATGACTGTGGTTCTAAATGAATGAAAGTCTTTGGTTGAATCAATGTTGAGATTTTTCTTGAAACTACCATAATCTTGACTAAATCGATGAGTGAGTCTTCCTGAGACAGGCCTCATATATGGAAATAACGTGTTTGCGTTTGGCCAAAACTGCTTTACGTCATCAATGTATTGTAAGAGCCCAGCGTTGATAAGTTCAGGATGTATAGGAATAGTCCTAATAGAAGATACTGTTTTTGTTTTACCAAATTCAAACGTCCAAATATTATCTTCGTTTAAACGAACTGTTGAGAGTTCTAGGCTGGCGATTTCCTCTAGTCTTGCGCCTGTGTATAGAGCAATCAAAGGCAACCAATACAAACATGGTTTTTTTATTGCCTGTCTAACTTCATCACTAAAAATTATTGTGAGGTCTTGAGTTGAATAAGGTAGGCGCTCTCGTCCCAATTGTTGCTGCAATTCAGCACGCTTGTTCTTTCCCAACTTGCATGGGACCACAGGGTTGGATTTGCATCTATCTCTTTGCACACACCAGTCAAAGAAGTTTTTATAGACGTTATTTTTAGAGTCCTGACTAGATGGCGCAAGCTTGTCTACCACTTTTATACGCCAACTTGTGTACGCTTCAACATCAATTTGGTGAGTAGGCGTTGACTCACCTAGCCCATCTGCTAATTGTTTAAAGTCTGTATTCCAGGCTTGTTTAGTTCTAGCTTTAATTGTTGAGTCTCGCTCAATGCGATAATCATCAATGGATTCTTTTAGAGAGTAGCTACGTGAGCTATTGCTCGCTGGATTTTGAGCTGTAAAGCCTTGTTGACTAGCAAGTACTATCTTGAGTGCTTCTAAGGCTCTGTCATGATCTTCCGCAGACCCATCTGTAGAAATCCTAATGTTAGGATTGGCTGTTTCTAGTGTCCATGTTTTGATTGAGTTAGGATCATTTAATAATTGATCCAATAAGTCTTGTGAGGTAGCCATAGCGAAACCAAGTTTATATGCAATTTCCTTGGCTATCAATGGCGAACGTGTTTTGAGGCTTTTTTTGATGTCTAAGCCATCTAATTTGTATCTGAAGTAGTAGATACCATGACGGCTTTTCCATAGATTGGATGCTAGTTTCATTGTACAATGGATCACTATCTTGGATCACTTGCACACAGTGGTAAGTTTTTTTAAATATCCATTTGATTTATATGAGTAAATTTAAAAGCTGGTGCCCAGAAGAGGACTCGAACCTCCACATCTTTCGATACTAGTACCTGAAACTAGCGCGTCTACCAATTCCGCCATCTGGGCATCCTGTACTTGCGGCGCATTTTATAGAAAGCACAATTCTTGTCAATTAAAAAAAGTAAAAATAGTTCGCGTGAAAATGATCCATATGCCAAGCGTGAAGCTGCGCAATATGAAACGCCATTACCAAGCCGCGAGCTGATATTACAAGTGCTCTCTGACCAAGGCATCCCCTTGAGTACAGAGCAATTATACGTGTTGCTGGATATAGATACCAGCGAGCGTGAGATTTTTGGTAAACGCCTCAATGCCATGGAGCGCGAAGGTCAAATCATTCGCAACCGCAAAGGCGCGTTGTGTCTACCAGAGAAAATTCATTTAATCCCTGGTGTGGTGTTTGGTCACCCTGATGGCTTTGGCTTTTTAGTGCCGGATGACAAACTAAAACATCCTGACGATTTGTTCTTGGGGCCGCGTGAAATGGCGCAAGTGATGCACGGCGACCGTGCCATGGTGCGTATGGCTGGCTTGGATAGAAAAGGGCGTCCGGAAGGTAGAATTGTAGAAGTGCTTGAGCGCGCCAATAAAACGCTCGTTGGGCGCGTGATGCGCGGCCAAGGCGTCACTATAGTTGCGGCAGAAGATAAACGTATCAATCAAGACATTCTCATTCCCTACCATCTGGATATGGATGCCAAGGTCGGGCAAGTCGTAGTGGTGGAGCTCACAGAGCAGCCTTCCTCGCACGCCATGCCCATGGGTAAAATCGTACAAATTTTGGGCAATTATGCAGATAGCGGCATGGAAATCGAAATCGCGCTGCGTAAACATAAGCTGCCTTACGAATTCACGCCGCAAGCCATCAAGCAAGCCGAGAGTTATTCTAAAACAGTACAACCTGCTGATTATAAAGGTCGTATTGATTTACGTGAGCTACCGCTGATTACGATTGATGGTGAAACTGCGCGTGACTTTGATGATGCTGTATTTGCAGAACCACAAGGCAAAGGTTGGCGCTTGGTAGTGGCGATTGCCGATGTGAGCTTTTATGTGAAACCAGGCGATGCGCTAGACAAAGAAGCGTTTGATCGCGGTAATTCCGTGTATTTCCCACGCCGCGTGATTCCGATGTTGCCAGAAGCGCTTTCAAACGGCCTGTGCTCGCTCAACCCGGATGTAGAGCGTTTGTGCATGGTGTGTGATATGCAAGTAGACGGCTTGGGTGTGGTTAAACAATACAAATTCTATCCATCGGTCATGCGCTCAAAAGCACGCATGACCTACACCAAAGTGTATGAAATACTGCAAAACCCAGAAGGGGAGTTGGCACAAGAATACACTTGGTTAATGCCACATTTGCAGCACTTATATAGTGTGTATCAACTCATGCTCAAACAGCGCGAAAAGCGCGGTGCGATTGAGTTTGAATCCTCTGAAACCATGATGATTTTTAACGACAACAGCAAGATTGACAAGATTGTGCCAAGCACCCGTAACGAGGCGCATAAACTGATTGAAGAGTGCATGCTCGCAGCCAATGTCTGTGCAGCAGAGTTTTTGATGTCGCACGAGCATCCGGCTCTTTATCGTATCCACGAAGGCCCCACGCCAGAGAAGTTGGAAGCATTGCGCCTGTTTATGGGTGAATTTGGATTTGGTGTAGGCGGTGGTGAAAAACCACAAGCTAAAGATTACGGTAAGCTCATGGCACGCATTAAAGAGCGTCCGGACGCACAGTTATTACAAACGGTGATGTTGCGCTCTATGCAGCAAGCTGTGTATAGCCCAGATAACGCTGGCCATTTTGGCTTGGCATATGATGCCTATGCGCATTTCACTTCGCCGATTCGACGCTACCCAGATTTATTGATTCACCGTGCGATTAAAGCGGTGGTGAATGGTGAGAAATATAACGCCAAAGACTGGCATGGCTTGGGCACACATTGCTCCATGACCGAGCGACGTGCAGATGATGCGACGCGCGATGTGACGAACTGGCTGAAATGCTTCTACATGCAAGATAAGATTGGTGAAGTATTTGAAGGTACAGTAGCTGGCGTGACCAGCTTTGGCCTGTTTGTGGCGTTAGATGAGGTGTACGTAGAAGGCTTGTTACACGTGACAGAGTTGGGCAATGATTACTTTGTGTTTGATAAAGCACGCCACGAAATGCTGGGCGAACGATCAGGGATGCGCTACCGCTTGGGAGATCGTCTCACCATCAAAGTCGCGCGCGTAGATTTAGAAACTAGCAAGATGGATTTTACCCTAGTAAGTAATGGCGGGCTGAGTAACGGTAAAACCAAACAGGTGATAGATGACACGCTAAGCGATATACCTAGCAACCAATCAGCTGTTGAAGGCGAGTCTGGCAAAAAAACATTGCGCGTAAGCAAACCATTGGTGGAACGTATTGTGGAAAGCAAACCAAAAACAACACGTGCCTTAGAGCAGGCCAAAAAAGAGCGTAGTGTCTCTAATAACGCAAAGGCTAAGCAGCCCAATGCTGCTAAGTCTGCACACCAAAAGCCTAGTGCTGGTAAAGCCACCAAACCTCCGGCAAAGCATAAACAACGCCTAAAAGATCAAAAAAATAAAGGCAAACCTAAACGTTAATCTGTTTTAAATGAACGTATTTTCTAATTGAATGAATAAGTGAGTAAGCAGTATGTCAGAGTCCCGAATTTTATTTGGCTTCCACGCGGTATTAAGCCGCATGCGCCAACACAGCACCAGTATCCAAGAGATTTTGATCGACCGTGATCGTGTCGATGCACGCATGAAAGATTTGCTCAATATGGCAGACAGTGCCGGCGTGCGTGTCATGCAAGTAGAGCGCAGCCGTTTAGATGGGATGGCAGGTTTAAATGGTCGTCATCAAGGCGTGATTGCACGTGTCGTGGATACGCCGATTCCATATAAAGACATCCATGATATTTTAGAGTCAGATCTCAAAGAGCCGCCATTTTTCTTGGTGCTGGATGGCGTAGAAGACCCGCATAACTTAGGTGCGTGTCTACGTGTGGCTGATGCCATGGGCGTGCATGCCGTGATTGCACCGAAAGACCGTGCAGTGGGCTTGAATGCAACCGTAAGAAAAGTCGCCAGCGGTGCAGCGGAGACGGTGCCATTTATTGCTGTGACGAATCTGGCGCGTACTTTGCGTGAGTTAAAAGACGCAGGGGTCACTGTAGTCGGTACCACCATGGATGCACCTAGCACGCTCCTCAATACCAAGCTTGATGGCCCGATTGCCATCGTTTTAGGCTCAGAAGGTGAAGGCATTCGCCGCTTGACGGCCGAAACGTGCGATGCGTTGGTGACAATTCCAATGTATGGTTCTGTTGAGAGTTTGAATGTTAGTGTGGCTAGCGGTATGTGTTTATACGAGGTGCGCAGACAGCGTAATTTAAACGCTTAATCAAGGACTTGTTATATGCAATACATTTGGCTTCGCAGAGCACTCATCATTGTCTCTTTAGCTAGCTTGGGCTGGTTTATCTTCACAAGCCAGCAGTCTATGTTCATTGTTAAAGTCTATGCAGTGATTGCGGCACTGACATTTATTGCTTATGCGTTGGATAAAGCAGCAGCAAAAGGCAATCGTTGGCGAATACCAGAAAGCACTTTGCATGTGCTGGCATTGGTGGGCGGTTGGCCAGGGGCAATATTGGCGCAATCAATATTGCGCCATAAGTCTGTCAAAAGAGAGTTCAGGCTGATCTTTTGGGTAACAGTGGGTATCAACCTATTTGTGCTTGGGTGGTTAGTCACACGCTAGCAAAAGTAGCGCGTATATTGCGATTACATCAAACCTAACGTTTGATGCGTATGTTGTCTTATCTGTTTCAGTAACTCTGCATTGTCAACCAGCGATTCACCGTAAGATGGAATAGCAGCTTTCAGCTTGTGTTGCCAATCTGCTTCTGCAACGCGGTCTTTAAAACAGCGTTGGAGTACGTCCAGCATAGCTTGTACGCTGACAGATGCACCGGGTGATGCGCCGAGTAGGGCAGCAAGGGTGCCATCTTTAGCGGCAACAATCTCGGTACCAAACTCTAGCTTGCCCCATTTCTCTTCGCTGTTTTTAATAATTTGCACACGTTGCCCGGCATTTTCCAAGGTCCAATCGTTAGCGTTCGCATCCGGTAGAAAATCACGTAAAGCGTTCATGCGCTGCGCATGGGTTTGCTTGGTTTCTTTAATCAAGTATTTGGTTAAATCCATATTGTGGCGGCCCACACTGATCATGGCTTTTAAGTTGTTCATCTTGAGCGACTTGGCTAAATCAAGCTTAGAGCCGCCTTTTAAAAACTTGGTAGTGAACCCTGCAAATGGCCCAAACAATAAGGCACGCTTGCCGTTGATAACACGGGTATCCAAATGTGGTACCGACATAGGTGGCGCACCCACGGCAGCTTTGCCATACACTTTGGCGTAATGCTGTGCAATGACGGCTTCATTGTGGCAAATCAGCCATTGGCCGCTGACCGGAAACCCACCATAGCCTTTACTTTCGTCAATATTGGCTTTTTGCAGTAAGGGTAATGCACCGCCGCCCGCGCCTAAGAATACGAATTTCGCTTTAACAGTTTGTTTATGTTTTGTTTGCAAATCTTGCAAGTGCACATGCCAGGTATTGTCTTTGGCGCGATTTTTCACTTTGGTCAGGTTGCTGACTTTGGTTTGTTTGAGTAAGGTGAAGCTTGGGCTAGATTGCATATATCTCACCATATAGCGTGTGAGTGCACCAAAATCAATATCGGCGCCATGTCCAATATAGCTGGCAGCCAGTGATTCGCCATGATGTCTATTGGCCATCATCAATGGCATCCATGCTTGCAGTTGTTCGGGTGTTTCTGAATATTGCATGTCTGCAAACAGATGATGTTGCTTGAGTTGGGCGACCCGTTGGCGTAAAAACGCAATATTCTTTTCACCCCAAACAAAGCTCAAGTGTGGTGTCTTGGTCATAAAGCGGTTGGGTGAGGGGAGTGCGCCTGTTTCTACCAAGTGTGCCCAATATTGCAGTGAAACCTCAAAGGCGGCATTGATATTGAGCGCGCGCTGAATGCCGATGCGGCCATCATCAGCTTGTGGCGTGTAGTTCAGCTCACAATACCCTGCGTGGCCAGTGCCTGCGTTATTCAGTGCATCAGAACTTTCTAAGGCGACATCGGCAAGCTGCTCTACCATAGTGATGGTTAAGCTTGGGTCAAGCGCATGAAAGAGTGTGCCTAAAGTTGCACTCATGATGCCACCACCTACCAACAATATATCTGTTTCTAAATGCGCCACGCGTTCTTTCCAAAGTTAAGAGTTAAGCAAAGCCTCTATTATAATAGTGAGTTATACGCTTTAAAAATAAAAAGCCAGCACGATGGCTGGCAAAAGGTTCTGCTAGGTTTGAACGCAGTTTTTAATATGAGCGTCGTTTTACCGGTGTAAAACTACCTTTGGATTCAATATGTCTAAAGGTAATGCGACCGTTATTGATATCGTAAGGCGATAGTTCTAGCGTGACTTTATCCCCGGCCAAAATGCGGATATGATTTTTCTTCATTTTTCCGCCGGTATACGCAATTAATTTATGTCCGTTTTCTAGTGTGACGCGATAACGTGAGTCGGGTAAAATTTCATCGACCACGCCGTTCATTTCAATCAGCTCTTCTTTAGCCATGTCTGCACTCCAATCTGTAATGAGACCCGTTTTACGCAACAATCTCAGAGGAGCTTGCAAGCAAATTGTAGTGTTTGTTGAGCACTACTTAGGGATATTATGTGAATATGTGCTATATGCACATTCAAAGTGGGCGAAGTATAGACCTGATGCCTCTATATAGCAAATTTGTTGCAATAAGACCATTAATGTGAAGATTATCGCAAAGAGTTAAAATAAAGCTTGACTCGGTTTTATATAGGGCGTACAAGGTGCATTAGGCGTTTTTAAATTTTAATTTGATGAGTCTTGATGACTCTTTTTTTTTGGAAAGTAAAAACTTTCAGGGTGCCTCCCTTTTTAAAGTAAGAAAGTAATATTATGGCAACAGGTATTGTAAAGTGGTTTAATGATG
>Ga0123394_1101393_pt1 | contig 17169 bp, 15 predicted proteins | sample T10HHNO3metaT_FD_89922 | JGI IMG/M metagenome (GOLD analysis project Ga0123394, IMG submission 89922) | Methane-oxidizing artificial microbial communities from Washington, USA to study methane cycling - T10-HHNO3 metaT (Metagenome... ...
CCGCCTTGTTTGCAGAGCTGACACACATGAGCGCGACAGAGATGGTGGTGTGGCGAGAGAAGTGTTTGATTGAGGCGAGATTACGTTTAACGACTGCGGTGAAAGTGTACCAAGATTACCAGCAGCAACTGACCACACCGCACGCCTAGCCTACCTTAGCTTAGCTTAGCTTAGCTTAGCTTAGCTTAGCCTACAGAGTACTGGCACTACATTAAAATAGTAAGGCTTTGTTTCTGTAGCCAGAACGCACAAAACGGAAAACGACTGCCTAGAATAGGTAGTCGCCAAATAGGCTTGCTACACTTATGCTTCTTACACTAGCAAGAATGAGCAGTGTACGATCAAGTAACCAATCATGGCGCCTGCTAATACATCACTTGGGTAGTGTAAGCCTAGAATGACGCGTGACATGGCCACCATCAGCATAAACGGGATCAGCAAGAATGCCAGCACAGGAAAGTAAGCGATAGCAATCAAGCCAAACACTACAGCGTGCAAAGTGTGGCCTGAAGGGAAACTAAAATGATCCAGCGGTTTGCCCACTACCCATACATCTTGTCGTACCTGAAATGGACGTGGGCGATGTGTTTTGAGTTTTAACCATTTGTAGACCAAGGTACCGGTGAGGCCCGCGGCCATCATATGCAGCACTGGCTTCAGCCCTTCGCCTTGCTCAACCAGCATAATGGCGGCCATCAATAGATACCAGAACACGCCATCGCCAAGACGACTCACTGCGCGGAAGACATCGCGAATAATGCGATATTGATTGGTATGGCTCACGCTTACACACAGCGCGCTATCCATTGCCTGCATCCGATGTAAATATAAACGCATGGTATTGTTCATCATCAATCCTTATGACTCTTATTGATGATGTCATCATGCAAGCCCACGATGAAGCAAGCATGACAAACAGATGAACTTTTTTTGAAGGCCCACGCTACATCATGGGCTCTCTATCAAGGTTTATGCTGCAGCTTTTTTAACTTCTCCGGCAATATCTTCTGCCAACTGCTGCACTAGCACACGGTCTTGGCCTTCTACCATCACACGTATTTTGGGCTCTGTACCAGATGCACGTAACAGTACACGACCAGTCCCATTGAGCTTAGTTTCTGCCGCACTGACCGAGGCTTGAATACCTGCGTGACTTAAATCAAGCTTTTGCGCAGTGGTTACATTAATCAGCACTTGTGGGTACAACGTTAAGCCAGCACCCAACTCTGCTAAAGTTTTGCCACTCTCGCGCAATGACTGCAACACTTGTAGCGCTGCAATAATCGCGTCACCACTGGTATGTTTATCCAGCGTTAAAATATGGCCGGAGTTCTCCCCGCCTAGCTTCCAATTTTTTTCGTTGAGCAATTCAAGCACATAACGGTCGCCCACCTTGGCACGTGCAAAGGGGATTTGATGTTGTTTGAGCGCATGTTCCAATGCTAAATTGGTCATCAAGGTACCCGCCACGCCGCCCTTGAGTTTGCCTTTGGCGTATAAACCCAATGCAATCACATACAGCAACTGGTCACCATCTAATAAAGCACCATGCTGATCCACCATCATCACACGGTCACCATCGCCATCAAATGCAATACCCAAATCCGCTTGATGTTCCAGCACGGCTTTTTGCAATGCTTGTGGATGTGTGGAGCCCACTTGTTCATTGATATTGATGCCATCTGGGTGATTACCGATGGCAATCACCTCTGCGCCCAACTCGTGAAATACATCTGGCGCTACATGATAGGTCGCACCATGTGCACAGTCCAACACAATTTTTAATCCGCGCAAATCCAAATGATTTGGGAATGTGCTTTTACAAAACTCGACATAGCGGCCAGCTGCGTCATCTACGCGTTTGGCTTTCCCTAAGTGTGCAGACTCCATCACTTGCATCGGCTGTGCCAACTCGGCCTCAATCGCATGCTCAACGTCATCTGGCAATTTAGCGCCTTGGCTAGAGAAGAATTTAATGCCATTGTCGTAATAAGGGTTATGCGATGCTGAAATGACAATCCCCGCTTGAGCGCGTAACGCACGTGTTAAATAAGCGACGGCTGGCGTTGGCATAGGGCCTGTGAGCAGCACATCCACGCCTGCTGCCGACAACCCTGCCTCTAGCGCAGCCTCTAACATATAGCCAGAGATACGCGTATCTTTACCAATTAACACGGCTGGGCGCACGCCTTTAGGCAATGCTTCACGCTTGGCTAATACACGGCCGGCGGCATACCCCAAACGCATGACAAAATCCGGCGTAATGACAGACTCCCCCACTTTGCCACGGATACCATCTGTTCCAAAATACTGTTTACTCATCCTAGAGACTTCATTCATTATGTAATTGTTATATTTTACCGCTTGTATACCTAGCAGACGAGCACAAAATATCTCACCCCAATCGCTAGTCAACAATCAAGCTTCGCTTTTAAAGAATCGCCGTCACGACCTTGAGTGCTTCCACGGTCGCTTTTACATCATGCACACGTACGATGTTTGCGCCCTTCATTGCAGAAATCACTGCAGCAGCCACACTGGCATGCAAACGCGCGTCCACATCCTGACCGGTCACTTGCCCCAGCACAGATTTCCGCGACAGTCCTACTAATAGTGGATAGCCCAAACTCTGCAAGTTTGCTAGCTCTTGTATTAACTGAATGTTATGGGCTCTGGTTTTACCAAAACCAAAACCTGGATCTAGCATGATCCGCTCTTTGGCTATCCCTGCCGCCAAACAAGCGGCTGCCCGTTCTGCCAAAAATGATTTCACTTCATCCACCACATGCGTGTAGACCGGGTCTATTTGCATGGTTTGCGGCGTGCCCTGCATATGCATTAAACACACACCTACTTTGCTACTGGCCACAGCTTGCATGGCACCTAGCTCTTGTAACGCACGTACATCATTCACAATACTTGCGCCCGCACGAATTGCTTCTACCATCACCGCAGGCTTGTAAGTGTCAATCGAAATAGGCACTTTGACGTGACGCGACAACACTTCAATCACTGGGATGACACGATCCAATTCTTCTTGCAGTGCTACTGGTGTTGCATTTGGTCGTGTGGATTCGCCACCGACATCTAAAATATCTGCACCCTGCTCCACCAAAGCAAAGGCGTGCTCTACCGCAGCTGAAGTATGTACAAAATGCCCTCCGTCTGAAAAAGAGTCAGGCGTGACATTCACGATGCCCATCACGTGAGGGCGAGTGAGTGTTAATTCAAATTGTGCACAATGCAATATCATCATAAAAAAAGGGTTGGTCTAAATTTACATTTAGCCAACCCTGTTGTTCCAACCAATTAATTAGTCATTTTTTGCGGTAGGTTGCGGCGCCGGATTCACTACTGTTCCTGTGCCACCACCAGAAGATGGCTTGGTGCTCGCTTGGCGTGGTTTAGGTGCACGTACTGGCAACCCAGCCATGATGTCGTTGATTTGATCAGCATCAATGGTTTCGTGCTCCATCAATGCTGCGGTCATCGCTTCCACCTTGTCACGGTTATCTTCCAGCAACTTACGCGCAATCCCATATTGCTCATCCAAGATACGACGAATTTCTGCATCTACTTTTTGCTGTGTCGCTTCTGATACAGTCTTAGAGCTCATACTACCAAAAAACGAATCTTGCTCATTGCCCGCATAGACCATAGTACCTAACGCATCAGACATCCCATACTTGGTGACCATATCGCGCGCTAATTTAGTAGCACGCTCAAAGTCGTTCGATGCGCCAGTCGACATTTGATGCATGAAAATCTCTTCGGCAATACGGCCACCAAACAAGATGGAAATTTCTTCTAGCATTTTGTCTTTGTAATTACTGATGCGGTCAAACTCTGGCAACTGCCAAGTCAAACCTAACGCCCAACCACGCGGCATGATTGTCACTTTATGTACTGGATCTGCCTTAGGCAACAATTTTGCCACCACAGCATGGCCACTCTCGTGATAAGCCGTATTACGACGTTCTTCTTCGCGCATCACCATGGATTTACGCTCTGGGCCCATGAAGATTTTATCTTTCGCATCTTCAAAGTCAGCCATATCGACAGTACGTTTATTGCGGCGCGCTGCGAACAATGCGGCTTCATTGACCAAGTTCGCCAAGTCAGCACCACTAAAACCAGGGGTACCGCGTGCCAAAATATCCGCTTTCACATCTGGATCAATCGGCACTTTACGCATATGCACTAACAAGATTTGCTCACGGCCTTTGATATCAGGCAAACCTACCATCACTTGGCGGTCAAAACGGCCAGGACGTAATAAGGCTTTATCCAATACATCTGCACGGTTAGTGGCTGCAATTACAATCACTCCAGAGTTGGCTTCAAATCCATCCATCTCGACCAACATTTGGTTCAACGTCTGTTCACGTTCATCATTGCCACCGCCTGTGCCTGCACCACGGCTACGACCCACAGCATCAATCTCATCAATAAAAATAATGCATGGTGAGTTTTTCTTGGCAGTTTCAAACATGTCACGGACGCGCGCTGCACCCACACCCACAAACATTTCCACAAAATCTGAGCCAGAAATCGTAAAGAACGGTACTTTAGCTTCGCCAGCAATGGCGCGTGCCAATAAAGTTTTACCTGTACCCGGAGGGCCTACCATCAACACACCGCGCGGAATGCGGCCACCCAGTTTTTGAAACTTGCTTGGGTCACGTAAAAACTCAACCAATTCAGTCACTTCTTCTTTGGCTTCATCGCAACCCGCCACATCGGCAAATGTCGTTTGGTTAGAGCTTTCGTCTAATTGACGTGCTTTACTTTTACCAAATGAAAATGGACCACCGCCTTTACCGCCACCTTGCATTTGGCGCATAAAGAAAATCCACACACCAATCAGCAAAATCATCGGGAACCATGACACAAAAATACTCATTAAAAGTGATTCTTGCTCTTCTGGCTTAGCCTCTACCACTACATTATTTTTCAATAAATCAGAGACCAACCATGGATCAGTCGGCGCATAAGTATTGAAGTTTTTACCTTGGTGTGTCGTGGCGCGTAGCACGCGGCCATCAATTTGCACCTTGGCAATATTGCCTGCTTTGACTTCTTGCATGAATTGGGAATAGACCATTTGGCTGTCGTTCTTGGTAGAACTGCCAAATTGGTTAAAGGCGGTCATCAGGACCAATGCAATAGCAAGCCAGATTGCAATACTTTTTGCGATATTGTTCAATTGTGTTCCTTCACCTAAGTATTAGGATAAGTAAATTTTATACCTTTTTATCGGCATCATGTTGCATAACTACAGTATTGATAAAGGATTATTTACGTTTTAATCCAAGCAAATAAACCTCACTACTACGATCTCGCGATGCCTTTGGTTTACGTGTCACCACTTTTTCGAATTGTTGGCGCATGGTTTTCACAATCTCGTCAAAACCGCTGCCGATGAACACTTTGACCAAGAAATTACCGCCCGGTTTCAACCAATCTTGGCTGAATTCCAAAGCAAGCTCGGTCAGGTAAGCCGCACCCGCTTGATCTACATCTTTTACACCACTTATATTGGGGGCCATATCTGCAATTACAAGGTCAACTTGTTGATTATTTAAGGTGTGCTCTAGCTGCTTGAGTACGCTTTCCTCGCGAAAGTCTCCTTGGATAAATTCCACATGTGGAATAGGGTGCATCTCCAATATATCTAATGCAATCACGCGCCCTTGACCTTTGAGGCGTTGTACCACCACTTGCGACCAACTACCTGGGGTAGAGCCCAAATCCACCACAGTCATACCAGATTTAATCAGCTTATCTTTGTCATCGATTTCCATCAGCTTATACGCTGCACGCGCACGATAACCATCCTTTTGCGCCATTTTGACATAAGGATCATTCAGATGTTCCTGCATCCAAGCTTTACTTGTTCTTGATGGTTTCATAAGGAATTAGAGGCTTCGTGATAAAATGACTGCAATTGAATAGAAATGAATATTATGCAACTTAAAACCAAACAAATCGCACACCTTCGTGGCTTAGCACACAATTTAAATCCGGTGGTCATGATTGGCAACCAAGGCCTGACCGAAAACGTGATAAAAGAAATTGAATTGAATCTAAACGCGCACGAGCTGATCAAGGTACAAGTAGCCGGCGATGACCGTGATGCTCGCAAAGCCATTTATGCCGAGATTTGTGACAAAACCAATGCTGTGGCTGTGCATCACATCGGCAAACAATTGGTATTTTATCGCCCTAGCGAGACCATCAAAGAGTCCGCCAAGGTCGTCATTCCCAAACTATAATTAAACAGCACGCGCTCAGCGTGCTTTTAACACCACAACAAATCCCAACAGGCATTCAATCACGTACGCTACGCTGGATACGCCATGCCAGGTACTAAAACGGCTGGCAAATACGCTATGCATCACATCGTTGGGGAACGCATTGGCTTTTAGCTGTGCCAACAATGGCTGAATGCCGAAATGCCCAGCCAGTACTAACAGCAGCATGACCATAATTGCCCAAAAATAGCTTTGTTTGAGCGCCACCGTACCAAATTCTATCAAACGTTGAATCAGTAAATAAAACGCGCTCGCCATGCCAATGTAGCTGACAAGTGTAAACAATCTACCGGCTACTTGACCAGCGGTCTGACGGTCTTGCAAGGTATCAAATAGCACATAGGCTGTGAATCCGGTCATCCACAAAGCACCGACCCACAAGGTAATGACGATTAAGGTAAGTTTGCGTGTCATATCAAACGTAAAGTACTTCAATAATTTCGTACTCTTTGATACCGCCTGGTGATTGCACCTCGGCTACTTCGCCTTCAGATTTACCAATCAGCGCACGCGCAATCGGCGAGCCTACGGAAATTTTTCCGCCTTTGATATCCGCTTCATCCTCACCCACAATTTGATAGATTTTGGCATCACCAGAATCTAAATCTTCAAAACGGACAGTGGCACCAAACACAACACGGCCTTCAGCATTGAGTGTTTTCGGGTCAATCACCTGTAAATTAGACAATTTGCTTTCTAGCTCGGCAATTCTGCCTTCAATAAAACTTTGACGCTCTTTGGCTGACTCATATTCAGCATTTTCAGATAAATCGCCCTGCGCACGCGCTTCAGCAATGGCCTGAATAATATTAGGTCTATCCACTGCGCGTAAACGTTGCAATTCTTCTTTAAGGAGTTCTGCACCGATGACGGTGACTGGAATTTGATTTACTGCCATATTAAAACCTTATCAATCGACTACAAAAAAAATAAACCACACTCAGCTTGAGCGTGGCTTTGTTAAATAATTCAATTAAAGTGAGTGTATTTTATGCAAGTCTTTTATGCAAGTCTTGAATCGACTCTACATTTAACTCCTGCATGTGCGTCATACCGATACACGCTGCCTTTGCACCAGCCAAGGTAGTGTAATAGGTGACCTTATTTTGCAATGCACTGCGGCGGATTTCATAAGAGTCTGCCACCGCTTTTTTGTCTTCGGTCACGTTCACAATAAAGTTGATTTCATTATTTTTAATCATATCAACAATATGAGGACGCCCTTCTGCCACTTTATTCACAGGCGCCACCTTCAAACCATGCTCCGCTAAAGCCCTTGCCGTACCTTTTGTGGCCACCAATGTAAAGCCTAAGTTCGCTAAATCATGCGCGATATCGACTACCTTTTGATGGTCTTCGTTCCGTACACTGATAAAGGCTTTACCGCCTTTTGGCAATTTAGCAGAGGCGCCCAGTTGCGACTTCACAAACGCTTCAGCAAAGGTATTGCCTACGCCCATGACTTCGCCGGTCGACTTCATTTCAGGGCCCAATATCGTATCAACACCCGGGAACTTGATGAAGGGGAACACGGCCTCTTTCACAGAGTAATATGGTGGAACAACTTCTTTCGTCACCCCTTGCGATTGTAAGGTTTGACCAGCCATACAACGTGCTGCGATTTTAGCTAATTGCAACCCGCAAGCTTTGGATACGAATGGTACGGTACGTGAAGCGCGTGGATTCACTTCTAACACATAGACCGTCTCACCTTGTATCGCAAACTGCACATTCATCAAGCCTTTTACACCTAAGGCTTTTGCCATTTGCACGGTCTGTTGACGCAACACATCTTGTAGCGCCTTACTTAGGCTGTAAGGTGGTAATGAACATGCAGAGTCGCCAGAGTGCACACCCGCTTGCTCCACGTGTTGCATAATGCCGCCAATTAACACCTCTTCCCCATCGCTAATCGCATCTACGTCAACTTCAATCGCGTCGTTCAAGAAACGATCCAGCAACACCGGAGATTCGTTAGAGACTTTCACAGCTTCACGCATATAACGCTCAAGCTGGCTTTGCTCATGCACGATTTCCATGGCGCGACCACCTAGCACATAGCTAGGACGCACCACTAGAGGATAGCCAATCTCTTCTGCCGCTCGAATGGCCTCTTCTGGCGCGCGCGCAGTACGATTGGGCGGTTGTTTTAATCCTAAATCATGCAACATTTTTTGGAAGCGTTCGCGGTCTTCCGCACGGTCAATCGCATCAGGTGTAGTACCAATAATAGGCACACCCGCTTTTTCCAAATCACGCGCTAATTTCAAGGGTGTTTGACCACCGTATTGCACAATCACGCCCACTGGTTTTTCAATATTGACGATTTCTAATACATCTTCTAATGTCACCGGCTCAAAGTACAAGCGGTCTGAAGTGTCATAATCGGTAGAAACGGTCTCCGGATTACAGTTGACCATAATGGTTTCATAGCCGTCGTCACGCATGGCAAACGCAGCATGTACACAGCAATAGTCAAACTCAATGCCTTGACCAATACGGTTTGGGCCACCGCCCAATACCATGATTTTTTTCTTATCGGTCGGCTGCGCTTCGCACTCTTCCTCGTAGCTTGAATACATATAGGCCGTATTCGTTGCAAATTCAGCAGCACAAGTATCCACACGCTTATAGACTGGACGTACATTCAGGGCCTGACGATACGCACGCACCGCATGCTGATCTGTCGCCAACAATTTCGCCAAACGTCTATCAGAAAAGCCAATACGTTTAAGCTTAAACATGGCCTCTTTATTTAAATCAGCAATATGCTTACCACTTAAAGCGGCTTCATGTTTGATGATGTCTTGAATTTGCGCCAAGAACCAAGGATCAATTTTGGAAATATCGAAAATCTGCTCAATGGATAAGCCCATTCTGAAGGCATCACCCAAATACCAAATACGCTCAGGGCCAGGCTCACCCAACTCTTTGGTAATTTTGTCTAAATCTGTGGTGATTGGGTCTAAACCATCAACGCCTACTTCTAAGCCGCGCAACGCTTTTTGGAATGACTCTTGGAAGCTACGGCCAATGGCCATGACCTCACCCACAGATTTCATCTGTGTGGTTAAGCGGCTATCGGCTTGCGGGAATTTCTCGAATGCAAATCGAGGGATTTTAGTCACCACATAATCAATGGAGGGTTCGAACGAAGCTGGGGTCTGGCCGCCAGTAATTTCGTTACGCAACTCATCCAAAGTAAATCCAACCGCCAATTTAGCTGCAATTTTAGCAATGGGGAAACCTGTGGCTTTGGAAGCCAACGCAGATGAGCGTGAGACACGTGGATTCATCTCAATCACAATCATGCGCCCATCATCTGGATTAATCGCAAACTGTACGTTGGAACCACCCGTATCCACCCCAATCTCGCGCAATACTGCCAATGAGGCATTACGCATGATTTGGTACTCTTTATCAGTGAGCGTTTGTGCGGGCGCTACCGTGATCGAATCGCCCGTATGTACGCCCATGGGGTCTAAGTTTTCAATAGAACAAATGATAATGCAGTTATCTGCCTTATCACGCACCACTTCCATCTCATACTCTTTCCAGCCGAGCATGGATTCTTCAATCAGCAATTCTTTGGTAGGTGATGCATCCAAGCCACGTTCACAAATGGCCATAAACTCTTCACGGTTATACGCAATACCACCACCACTACCGCCCATGGTAAAGGATGGACGGATAATCGCTGGGTAACCTATATTGGCTTGCACTTGCAATGCTTCTTCCAAGCTATGTGCAATCGCAGACTTAGCTGAACCCAGGCCAATTTTGGTCATGGCTTCTTTAAATTTTTGACGGTCTTCCGCCTTATCAATCGCCTCTTTAGATGCGCCAATCAATTCGACATTGTACTTTTTCAATACACCGTGCTTGTCCAAATCCAACGCACAGTTCAATGCAGTTTGGCCACCCATGGTAGGCAACAATGCATCAGGTTTTTCTTTGGCAATGATTTTCTCTACCACTTGCCAAGTAATTGGCTCAATATAAGTGGCGTCCGCCATTTCTGGGTCGGTCATGATGGTGGCTGGATTCGAGTTCACCAATATCACGCGATAACCTTCTTCGCGCAGTGCTTTACAGGCCTGTGCACCAGAATAGTCAAACTCACACGCTTGACCGATGACAATCGGACCAGCGCCGATGATCAAAATACTTTTAATGTCGGTTCTCTTTGCCATTAGCTGGTTTTTCTTTCTTGCATTAATTCAATAAACTGGTCAAATAAATAACTCATCTCAGTGGGGCCGGGGCTTGCTTCCGGGTGGCCTTGAAAACTGAACGCCGGTTTGTCCGTGCGCGCAATGCCCTGCAAGCTACCATCAAATAAAGAGACGTGCGTTACTTTTACGTTGGCAGGCAGTGTATTCGGGTCTGCCGCAAAGCCATGGTTTTGGCTGGTGATATACACACGTTTGGAGGCCACATCTTGCACCGGGTGATTTGCACCGTGGTGCCCAAATTTCATCTTCATGGTTTTAGCGCCACTGGCTAGTGCCAATAACTGGTGGCCCAAACAAATACCGAAGGTAGGAATGCCTGATTCTACTAACGTTTTAATGGCGCTAATTGCGTAGTCACATGGCTCTGGGTCACCAGGGCCATTCGATAAGAAGATGCCATCAGGCTGATATGCCAATGCTTGCGCTGCCGTCGCTTGTGCTGGTAACACAGTGACCTTGCAACCACGTGCAGCAAGCATGCGTAAAATATTACGTTTCACGCCATAATCAAATGCCACCACATGGAATTGAGATTGATCTGGCTTTGTGTAGCCCTCACCCAACGCCCACTCACCTTCAGTAAACGAATATGGCTTCTCACAACTGACCACTTTCGCCAAGTCCATGCCTGACAAACCGGGGAATGCTTGAGCGAGTGACAGTGCTTTTGCTTCATCAATTTCGCCTGCCATAATACAACCAGCTTGCGCACCTTTTTCACGCAACACACGCGTCAACTTACGCGTGTCAATGTCTGCAATCGCCACCACATTATTGGTGGCTAAATATTCTGAGAGCGTTTGTGTACTGCGGAAATTACTGCGTAACAAAGGCAAATCGCGGATAATTAAACCTGACGCATAGACTTTGCCGGATTCCACATCCTCTGCATTGGTACCGTAGTTGCCAATGTGCGGATAGGTTAATGTGACGATTTGTTGGGTATAAGAAGGGTCGGTCAGAATTTCTTGATAACCGGTCATGGAAGTATTGAACACCACCTCCCCAACCGTATGGCCTGCAGCACCAATTGCAATGCCTTTAAAAACAGTTCCATCTGCTAACACTAAAATCGCTGGAATTGTTTTTGACACCTTGGGCTCCTTTTGTTTTGACACGACACACATCTGTTACACACATCCAATATTTTAGATGTGCAAAACGGGAAAAGCTTTGTAAACTCTTCCCGTTCTTAGAATTGACGCATTATAGCCGAAATTCGACTGCGCCTCAAGCGCTAGGATTGTTTAACTAACGTAAACCGAGCACATCACGCATATCAAACAGCCCGCTAGAATGGCTGGCTAAAAACTTTGCAGCACGTAAGGCACCTTGCGCAAAAGTGGCGCGGCTGCTGGCTTTATGGGTTAATTCCACCCGCTCTCCCACGCCAGCCAACACCACGGTATGATCCCCTACCACATCCCCACCACGCATGGTCGCAAAACCAATAGTCCCTGCCTCGCGTTCGCCCGTTACACCCTCTCGAGCATAGACTGCGCAATCTTTTAATTGCTGTCCTAGGCCCTGCGCTGCAGCCTCACCCAAACGCAGTGCAGTGCCAGAAGGCGCATCAATTTTGTGGCGATGGTGCATCTCCACCACTTCAATGTCATATCCCTCATTGAGTACCCTAGCCGCTTGCTCTACTAAATTAATGAGCAAGGTCACACCCACACTCATATTAGGAGCAAATACAATCGCAATCTCTTTTGCCGCAACTTCAATGCTTGCGCGTTGTGCCTCGCTAAAGCCAGTGGTCCCGATGACATGTTTGACTTTAAGCGCACGGCAAACATCAAGATAATGCATACTGGCTTCCGGACGCGTGAAATCAATCAAGACATCCGCACCCTTGAGGGCTGCACTCACATCACTACTTAACTGTACTTGTGTCAGCTTCCCGAACTGCTCGCCTGCATCACGACCTAACTGCGGACCACCTTCCCGATCCAGCGCGCCATGCAACACCATATCCGCGTCATTAAGCACACCCTCTATCAGCGCATGCCCCATCCGCCCTGTTGCACCTGCTATCACTACTTTTACCATAATTCTCTTCTATCATTAATGACCAGCACTAACCTATGACACCACGCAGCAGCTGGTTAAAACCCAATTTTTTCAATGACACCATCTAAGTGTTCGCTAGACTCTTCGGGCGCCAGTATTTTTTGTTCGTTCGCACGTTTGCCATTGGCAACCACAAACTCTCTAACAATAAGCCAGCGCTGCGTAGCCGCATCAAACTGTAAATCAAGCTGCTTGGTGACTTCATCACTAAACACTTTGGACGCATATTTTTGGAAAAACTGCACGCTGGCTTGATTACCATGTTGCGTCACAGCCACATCCTCAAGCACCAGGCTGATATCGCCGCCGCGCTTACCAGACAAACGCTGCTTGCGTTGCGCCGCCCATGCACTTTTACTCAAACCATTTTCCGGCTTAAACCCATCGGCATAAGCAGCAAAATACGCCTTTACATTTTTATTACGCCAAGCGTCCGCCCATGCATTAACTGTAGCTTGTATCGGTTGCGCTGCATCACCCACTTCACCACCACTTGCAGCCGCCACAGCTGTCGCTGCTACAGTCCCACCTGCCCTCTGCGGTAGCGCTTCCGGTGCTATTTGCTCAGGTGTAGCTTCGGCTGCAACAGATGCCTGCGCCTCCTGCGCTTGCGGTAGCAGGTTCACACTGTCCACGCCAGCCATCTCTGGTTTTTTCTTGAGAATAGATTCAGTTTCGACTGCACCCTCATTGGCAATGTCTGCTGCGGCTGCGGCAGTAGCAGCTTCTGCACCTACTGGTGCTGGCGATGCTGCACTTGAAGCCACAGCTGCCGCGGCCACTGCTGCTGTTTCAGCAGGCAGGTCTGTAGTGGCGGACGATGTTGCTGGAGCCGCCTCAGGCGCTGCAACCGGCTCATCTGAACCCCAAAATTTAAACATATCAAACCAAGGTTTTTCCACTGGCTTTTTGGTGGTCGTGACAGATCTAGCAGAAGTATCCACCGGAGTGTCTGCAGACTTGTCGGTCGCAGCCACTACATCACCACGCACCGTCGTGAGTAACTCTTTATCAAAATCGAGAATCACTCTACGCTTTTCTATCACTTTGCCTTGCTGGCGCAACTGATAAAAATAATCCCAACGGTTGCCATGAAAGCTATCAACGATTAAAGGCGTGCCCATGATATACCGCACTTGCGACTTGGTCATACCCGGCCTTAACTGCAATAACATTTTTGAGGTAACAACGTTACCTTGCTGAATATCCATTTTGTAAGATTTTAAGGCAGGTAATTTGGAGCCACATCCGACAAAAAAACAGCTAACAATCAAGCATATGGGGGTGAAGATTTTCGAAAAATAACGCATTACGGTCACTTTAAATAAAGACTTGTTGTTGAATATTCATTAATATACCATGTTGATCAAGTATTCAAAAATACAGCTTAATGAATGGCGGATGAATAACATGCATGACCAGAAAGATTTAAAAAATGCCGGGCTAAAAGCTACATTACCTCGCTTAAAAATCTTGGAACTCTTCGAAAACAGCACTGAGCGTCACCTATCTGCCGAAGACGTATACAAGATTATGATTAACGCCGGCGAAGACGTTGGCTTAGCTACTGTCTATCGCGTACTTACACAGTTTGAACAAGCAGGACTGCTGGCACGTCACCACTTTGAAAGCGGTAAAGCCGTGTTTGAGCTTAACGAAGGCAGCCACCACGACCACATTGTATGTATTAAGTGTGGCCGCGTTGAAGAGTTTTACGACGAAGAGATTGAAAAAAGACAAAAAAGCGCGGCGGATGAGCATGGCTTTACCATGCACGACCACTCACTGACTATTTATGGTGTGTGCAAAAAACAACCCTGTACCAATAAAGGCTAAGCGTTACCAAAACCTTAGTGTTGATAAAAGTCTTAGCCTTTACAAAAACCAAGCACTATTTAGCCAGCATTTCTTTTGCATGTTGGCGTGTAATCTCAGTAATGTGTAACCCACCCAGCATACGCGCCACTTCATCCACACGTTCTTCTGTTGCCAGCCGACGGATATGACTTAAAGTTGTCCCGGCGTGCTGTGTTTTGCTGACTTGTAAGTGGTGTTGCGCTTGCGCTGCAACCTGCGGCAGATGTGTGATGACCAGCACTTGTCGCGCATCGCCCAGTTGCTTGAGTAAAGTACCGACGACCTCGGCCACGCCACCGCCAATACCGACATCCACTTCATCAAAAATCATACACGGAACCGTGCCGGAAGAAGCCGTAGTAACGTGTAGTGCTAAGCTGATTCTGGAGAGCTCGCCCCCTGATGCGACTTTAGCAAGTGCTCGGGGCGTTACGCCTGCGTGACCAGCCACTAAAAACTCAATCTGCTCCAAGCCATACACCGTTGGCTCACCGGGCAGAAGTGCGACTTGGAATTGTCCGCCTTTAAGAGAAAGGCGCTGCATTTGCTCAGTAATGCTCGCAGTGAGCGTCTGCGCTGCTTGCGTTCTTTTTGCCGTGAGTGTTTGAGCGTGCTGCTGGTAAGCCTGCCATGCATGCGCTTCTTGCTGCTTCAACATGCCGTCATCAGCTGCGCCTTCTAGCACTTGCATGCGCGCAACACAGGTCTCTAGCTCCATAGGCAACTCTTCAGGTTTGATACGGTATTTACGGCTGAGCGCATGAATCGATTGGATACGCGCCTCCACTTCCGCCAGCCGTGCAGGATCTAACTCTGTGCGCTGCAAATAGCGGTTTAGAAAACGGCTCGTTTCTTCCAACTGAATAGCCGCGGACTCCACTGTGGACAATGCCTCTTGTAACGCAGCATCAAAATCCATTAACTGCGACAACTGATGCTGCACCTGCTCTACCATTGCACCAGCATTGGGTTCCGCCTCGGACAGTAGTGCTAAGCAGGACTCTACCCCTTGCAACAAACTGGCACCATGGCTCAGCCGACTATGCTCCTGCTGCAACGTAAGCCAGTCTTCCGCCTCAAAGGCCAACTGTTTGATTTCACGCGTTTTGTCTCGCAACTCAGCCAACTCTTCGGCATATGCTTCAGCATTAGTTTCTGCTGCCAGCCTTTGTTGATGCAGCTTACGCCACTGCTGGTAGCACTCAGCCACTTGACCTGCAAGCGCTTCTGCTTGCGCATATGCATCTAGAATTTCACGCTGCGTACTGTTTTTTAATAGCGAGTGATGGGCGTTTTGGCTATAAATATCTATCAATAATTCGCCCAATTCTTTTAATTGTGCGACAGTAGCCGAGGTGCCATTGATAAAGCCGCGACTGCGCCCATCCGCATAGATGACGCGACGTAAAATCAAATGCTCGTCCGCATCTACTTCATGTTCGGCCAGCCATTGCTGCGCCAGCTTATTATGTGCAATGGCAAACGTGGTACTGATATCGGCTTTTTCAGACCCGGCGCGCGTGACAGCGCCATCGTTGCGCGCACCCAAGCTGAGTGATAGCGCATCAATTAAAATCGATTTACCGGCACCTGTCTCCCCGGTTAACGCCGTGAACCCGGCGTCAAACTCTAGGTCTAGTTGCTCAACAATAATAAAATCACGAATAGATAACGCTTGTAACATAGGCTTACTCAACACATTTCATGGTCATTACGGGCTGCATTGAAGAGTTATCCCCAGTTGAGCTTGTTGCGTAACATATCAAAATAGCAATATCCCTTTGGATGCAGCAACAAAATATCCTGCTTGGCACGCTGCACACGAATTTTATCGCCCGCATTCAATGTTTGCTGGTATTGCCCATCTAAGCTCAGTTGTGCGTCATCTGCTTGCATCACGGTCACTTCGCATACGCTTTCGCTGGTGACAGTAATAGGGCGATTACTCAATGTGTGTGGGCTAATTGGCACCAAAGAAATTGCCTTTAAATCCGGATGCAGAATAGGGCCGCCAGCAGAAAGCGCATATGCCGTGGTGCCAGTGGGCGAGCTCAAGATCAAACCATCTGCACGCTGCTTTGACACAAACTGACCATTGATTTCCACTTCCATTTCCATCAACCGCAGGGCGTTTTTGACCACCACATCATTCAGCGCTACACCGTGCAACACAGACGCACCAGCGCGGTAAATAGTGGCTTCTAACAGCATACGGCTTTCAGTCTGATATTCACCGGCGAGGATTTTATCCATTTCCACCAGCATATCTTCGGTACGTAAATCGGTTAAAAAACCAAGGCGGCCACGATTAATGCCCACCAAAGGTACCGGCTTAGGCAACTGACTTTCGTGCAGGCTTCTAGCGACGCTCAGCATCGTACCGTCGCCTCCCATCACCACAACCAAATCCACCAAGCTGCCAATATCAGCCAATGTTGCAGTGTTAAACCCGTTCAGCGCTGCGTGATGCGCTGTGTTTTCCTCTACCCATACCTGAATACCTTTGGTAGATAAATGGCTTGCCAGTTGTGCAAGTTCGTCTTGCATGTGTTGCAATGCACTGGCATCCATGTATTTGCCAATAATCGCAATCGATACAAATTGTTTTTTCATGGCAGAATTAAATCACAGAAGCGCCCAGCTTAAAAGCAAATGCCGCTGTTATCTAGGAACTAATTCGGGCAAAATAG
>Ga0123394_1042900_pt1 | contig 16532 bp, 18 predicted proteins | sample T10HHNO3metaT_FD_89922 | JGI IMG/M metagenome (GOLD analysis project Ga0123394, IMG submission 89922) | Methane-oxidizing artificial microbial communities from Washington, USA to study methane cycling - T10-HHNO3 metaT (Metagenome... ...
AAAAATGACGCTGGAACAAGCTTTGGAATTTATCAGCGATGACGAGTTGGTCGAAGTGACACCTAAATCAATTCGTCTACGTAAAATCTTATTGACTGAAAACGAACGCAAACGCGCGCCGAAATAGGCAAACAAAAAAAGCCGTGCTCGTCGCAAAGACGAGCACGGCTTTTTTATTCAGAAAACCAGATTGGGCTTATTGCAATACGAATTTTAAGCCTATCACCAGCAGTAAAGTCGCTAACACCGGACGCAAAAAATATTCGGGAATCTTCGCACTTAGATGACTGCCGACCCAAATACCCGGCACCGACCCCAGCAGCAAGCTGATCAGTAAATCCAGATCGAAATTCCCCAGGCTCAAATGCCCCAAACCAGCTACCGCGGTTAAAGGAATCGCGTGCGCCAAATCGGTGCCGACAATTTTCAAGGTCGTCATTCTTGGATAAAGAAATAGCAAAGCAACGGTTCCCAAAGCTCCGGCACCAACCGACGACAATGTCACCAACACCCCCAGCACCGCACCAGTAAAAACCGTTGCAACTTTTTCCCACCGTGGTGAAAATCGGCCACTATTTCCCTGGTTGCTGTGTTCGTCATCAATCTCCGCACTCTTGGACGCTTTGCGCAACAGAATACTGCGAACCAGCAAGGCCAGAGCGGTCAGCAACAAAGCCACACCCAAGGTAAAGGTAATTGCACCGGTCACTTCCTTGCCAACCTCCATCAGATTTTTCAACACGTAAAGTGTTACACCTGCAAAAGGCAAACTACCCAACGCCAACCAGCCGACGATTTTCCAATCTACCGAACCGTGCTTACCATGATGAACAAACACCCCTGCGGTTTTCGTAATCGACGCATACAGTAAATCCGTGCCTACCGCGACGGCGGGTTTAAAGCCAAACAAAAACACCAGAAGCGGTGTCATCAACGAACCGCCGCCAACCCCGGTAACACCCACCAACATACCCACGGCAAAACCGGATGCCGTATACATTAAATTCATAGACAATCACCTTAAACTTCATAATATTCGATAAGTGACTTCATTATGCCAGCGCAGTCACTCAGCTTATTAATGATTAAATTGCATATGTATATTTAATTTTTAGATATTTATCGGTCTGAGCGCACAATCGCTCAACACCTAAATGACAGAGTCCGACGCCATCTTTTAGTAAACTGACGAGTATTCACTAAAATCCAACTTTAGGAGGATTTATGGTTAAGCAAGCGATAGTTTTGGTATTTGGCTGGCTTTTGTCAGGCACGGCCTTCGGCGATCAAGATGACTGGGTCTACACGCCACGTCAGCAACCGCAGCAACGACAATACCGGCAGCAACCCGAGCATCGGCAATACAATCGCCGAGACGATTACAGCAATGACTATGAACAGGATCGTGATCGTGATCGTGATCGTGATCGTGATCGTGATTTTCAAGACTATCAAAGAAATCAAGGCAATCAAGGTTTTCAGGGCTATCGAGGCGGCTATCGCGGCTACGTTCCTCAGCCTCCGACCGGCTATCAGGCTCCCTCCGACTATTATGGGTTACCGCCAGTAAGGGGTTTCGTCTACCCACCGCAACCTCAGCAAATGCCGGGATTCGAGAATCACCAACGCGGACGCTGGTAGCCGCAAAACGAATTATTGATCCTTAGCATGAAAAATGGCGGCAGGCTTTCGACATCTCTTCACTTAGATTGACCTTACGATACTGAGCGTTTTTGTCGGGAATTCGATAAATTGTCGGACAGTTGGCAAGCGTTCCCGAAGATTGAGCTTTTTGCGAGTTTTGAGATAGCGATGAAAGTGCTGGGGGTCTATTTACAAGGAAACCTTTAACACATTGATTGCACTGGCGTGCCCGACAAACTTACCACGAACGGAATCAATAACATATGCTTCGCCTTGAGCCTGCCGGAAGACTTACTCGAAGCGGCCTTAAGTTTTAAAAACAAACAGTTATTGCCGAATTTTGGCGCCGGCGGAAATTGGTCATGATTTTGCTTGGCGGTTAATGCCTGTCCAAATCAAATCGACTAAGGGGAATAAAATGTTTGAACACAAAAATCTTGACGGCACATGGAACCGCGTTGTTTCAACAAGCGATGCGTATCTGAGTGGTGATATTCTGGAAACGCGGGATATGGTCGGCACCGAACCCGAGAAAATCGCGCGTATGCAATTTGCTGTGATCGGCCAGCGACTGGTCGAACGTTGCCTGCCGCCGGAAGCCTTGAGTGAAACTTGGGCGCAGGATGCCGGCAAGCTGCCTTGGTGGGATTCGGTAAAAAACCCGCCGCATATGGGTATTATCGCCGACTTCAACAGCCACAACGGCGGTTTGCATCGTATTCCTTTCGACGCCAATCATAACGTCGTTGGCTTTGCCAACGATGGCGAGGAAATCGTTCTCGGTAAAGGTGTGTACACAGTCACCCGCAAAAGCGATGGCAAAGAGTTGAGCGCTGCATCGCAAAGTGAGCTGCGCGCGTTGTATTTCGCATAAGCGGTGGATTGATCGGCGCTGGACCCGGTTAACCCGGTTTTATTAACCCGGCCCTCAAACATCGTTGCTCCCGCTTAAGCGGGAGCCCCGTTTGCTCACTCCCGCTCACCGGTATGCTAAGTTTTAGGTAATAATCGGCGCTAGCTGAGAATGCTACGAGTTTTTTCGCTGAAAGCAGATTGTCGGAACGGAACATGGGCATACAGGATCGCGACTACTACCGGGAAAAATATCAACCAGGGTCTAAAGTTGCCGGCCCTGATGCGGTCGCTCATCGGACGACGCAGCGGGATCGCGGAAAATCCGGTCACAGCGGCATTCGCTATCTTTTGTTTCCGGTCTTAACCATTGCCGCCCTGTGGTACGGCGCCGATGCCTTTTTGAGGTTCCAACAGTCCAAAAGGCAGACGGAGATACCGCTTCCGGTGGCTATGGCTCCGCAAGCCCAACCACAATCTAATCTGATTACTCCCAAAGCCGGCGGCGTGGTTTTAAAAACCGACCCGCAAGGCCATTTTCGCGGTACGGTGTTAGTCAATAATGTGCCGATGCCTTTTCTAATCGACACCGGAGCGACCAAAACCGTGATTCCGAGCAGTATGGCAATCCAAGCCGGTTTGCCGTTTGGCGGCGTGGTGCAATCCAATACCGCCGGCGGCAAAGTAGCGGATCGCGCGACTCAAATCACAAGCTTGGTTCTGGGTAGTGCTGTCATTAAAAATCTTGATGCGCACATCAACGACCACCTGGATGAAGTGTTGATTGGCATGAATACTTTAAAATATTTCCAGATCACGCAAACCGGCAATACGCTGACTTTGTTAGCCAATAACCAAGCCGGCATCAGACCGGCGAGCCAATACGTGGACAGCCCGGAGAACTTGGCCGCCAATCAATCTGCCAAAAAGCCCACGACCATCAAAAAAACCGTGCATTGCGATGAACGCAAAGTCTGCACCACAACCTATAGCGATCATTAATGCCAGCCATTAGCAGCAGCTTCTATGCGTACCTATCGCGCTTGCGCTGGATCAAGCGCTGGGGTTTGAAGCGCAACGCCCATGAAGAAAATGTCATGGAGCATAGCTGGGAAGTGGCGGTGATTGCCCACACGCTGGCCTTAATCAAAAATCGCTATTTTGACGGCCAACTCGACGCCAATGCGGTTGCCACCGCCGCGCTGTATCATGATGTGACGGAAGTGATTACCGGCGATTTGCCGACACCGATCAAATACCACTCACCGGCGATACTCGGCGCTTACAAGCAAATCGAACAACAGGCCGAAACCGAGCTGTTGAACTTGTTGCCGGACGCATTGCGCGAGGATTTTCGCGCATTTATTCAACACGAAAGCCTGCCGGATGCTCATCAGCAAATCATCAAAGCGGCCGACAAGATTTCCGCTTATCTAAAATGCCAGGCCGAACTCAAAGCCGGCAACACCGAGTTTGAACTGGCCGCCGCGCAGTTGGCTCAGAATATTCATGAATTGCAGCAGCCGGAAGTAGTGTTTTTTATACAGGCGTTTGCGCCGAGTTGCGGCTTGACGCTGGATGGCTTAATGCAAAAAAGCGATGCCGAAACAGGTCGGCACTAAGCTACAAGATCGGGCGCTATAATCCGCGCACCAATAGTTTTAACTGATTTTTAAATTCGCTTTTCAACCGATAAAGCTGCGCGGGCCTATGCGCGCCGGCTGTTTCGGTTTGCCCTTCTACTGTTTCCAGCACCCCCAGTTCCTCCATTTTTCGTCGAAAACTGACTTTGTTCAGGGTTTCGCCTAAGCAAGCCTCGTAAATCTTCTGCAATCTTGGCAGGCTGAAGGTTTCACCGGCCAAGTAACAAGGCAAGGAGGAATATTGCGACTTGTTACGAATCCGCTCCACCGCCGCGGCAATGATGTCGTTATGGTCAAACGGTAAGCGCCGCAAGGCATCCACTGCACAAATAGTCAGGCCGGGATGGTTTGCGGACAAGATCAAATCGGCATCGACCAAAGCAAAATACGCCACCGAGATCGACCAGCCGCGTGGGTCCCGCGCTGCGCCGGCAAAGGTTTTCAGTTGCTCTAAATAGGGCGGCAGCAAACCGGTTTTTTGTTGCAGGATGCGTACCGCGGCGTCCAGGCAATCCCTATCGTCTTGCGCGTGAATATACCCGCCGGGCAAGGCTTCCTGGTTTGCGTAAGGTTCTTTGTCGCGCTTGGACAGCGTAACGCACAAGCGATCTTCTTGGATGATCAGCAAGACAATATCAACAGTTGAAATAATGGGTTCGAGCATAGCAATATTGAGTTGGGCTACTTGAGGTATCTTAGTTAGTAAAGAATTATAACTATACCTGCATACAAAATAGCGCACGATAAATTTTTGTTAGTTGCATTATGTAACTAACAAGGTTAAGCTAAGCCCATATCAACTATCGTCGCAGGTTAAAGCTCATGGCAAATACTCAGTTACTGATCATCGATGCGCAAAACGACTTTTGCGATCACGTCCCCGAAGGGTATGTTCCGGCCCTGCCCGTGCCGGGCGCCTGTCAGGATTGCCTGAGACTGGCGCAGTTGATTGAACAAGCCGGACTTGCCATTGCCGGCGTTATCGCCACGCTCGACACCCATCACATGATCGATCTGGCACACAACAGCTCTTGGCTAACTGAAGAGGGTGTAGCCCCACCCCCATTTTCCCGAGTGACCGCCGCTGACTTTTTAGCAGGCCGTTATCGCCTGTCCGTCACACCGGTGTCACCGGAGCAAAACGATTATGTTCTAAACTACCTGCAACAACTGGAACAGATGCAGCGGCCTTTTATCCTTTGGCCGCCGCATTGTTTAATCGGGACGCCGGGACACAAGCTTAACCCCGAGTTGGCGCAAGCCTTAAGCCATTGGGAAACGCGAACCTCCAAACCCGTTACGCTGGTGCAAAAAGGTGAAAACATTTGGACGGAAAGCTTTTCCGCACTAAAAGCCGTCATCCCGGACCCTGCCGATCAGGCCACGCAGTTGAATCAGGCCTTACTGGAAATGCTCGCTGAGTCGGATCGTTTGTTAATCGCCGGCCAAGCCAGCAGCCATTGCGTCAAGGAAACGATCAGCGACATTTTGCAGTTCGGCGCCGCCGAGCTAAAACGCAAACTGGTGATCCTGACTGACTGCATGAGTCCTGTCAGTGGATTCGAAGCGGCTGTCGAACAATTTTTTACCGAACTGCGCGCACAAGACATTCGTCTGGCAACCAGCGCCGAAATGGCTTTGGAACTGGTCCCCGAAAATAACCCATACTAAGGAATGCACATGACTCCCATCGTCAAAAGCCTGCTTGAAAACGATTTGTACAAATTTCCGATGTGGCAAACCATGCTGCATAAGCGCCCGGAAGCCAGCGCCGAATACGATTTTATCTGCCGGAGTACGCCGGAATACCCGCTGGCCGACTTGCTGATTGATGTCAAACAAGAACTGGATCACCTGTGTTCCCTGCAATTTGCCGATGACGAACTGGCCTATTTAGCCGGGCTGCGGTACTTAAAGCCGGATTTCATCGAGTTCCTGTCCTTGTTTCGGTTTAGAAGCAAATACATCAAGGCATTTGCCGAAGGCGACACCCTCAGAATTCAAGCCCAGGGTCCGCAAGTGCATGTGATGAATTTCGAGATATTTTGTTTGTACATCGTCTCGGAACTGTATTTTCGCCGCTTCGACCAAGCGGCGTTATTGGCGGAAGGCCGCCGCCGCTTGCAGACAAAATTAGCCACTCTTAAAGCCTTTGCCGAGCACCCCGCAAAAACCCATGCCTTCGAGATTTTCGATTTTGGTTTGCGCCGGCGCGCTTGGGGTAGCTGGCAAGAAGAAGTGGTGCGGACGTTTCAAGCCGAAGTGCCGAGCTTGTTCAAAGGCACGTCCAATGTGTATCTGGCCAAAAAATTCGGTTTAACGCCGATAGGCACCATGGCTCACGAGTATCTGCAATCCTACCAAGCCCACGTGGTGCGGCTGCGCGAATTTCAACGCATGGCTTTGGAAGATTGGGCGCAGGAGTTTCGCGGCGATTTGGGTGTGGCGTTGACCGACACCATTGGCATGGATGCCTTTCTGCGCGATTTTGATTTGTATTTTGCCAAATTGTTTGACGGCCTGCGGCATGACTCCGGCGACCCGGTGGTTTGGGGCGAAAAAGCCATCAGCCATTATCAAAAACTACGCATCAATCCGCATAGCAAACGCCTGGTGTTCTCCGATGGTTTGGATATTCCCAAGGCGATTAGCCTGTATGAACACTTTGCGGATCGCATTCAGCTGGGCTTTGGCATCGGCACCCATTTAACTAACGATCTTGGCGGCCCCAAACCCCTGAATATTGTGATGAAGCTGGTGTGCTGCAACGGCGACCCGGTGGCGAAATTGTCCGATGCCCCCGGCAAGACCTTATGCAACGACCAAACCTTTATTGCCTATCTGCGGCAGATTTTTAATCACTACGCCTAAATTCTGCATAGGAATTGTTATGTCTACTTGTCCCTTGACCGTCGCCATCGCCCAAATCAATCCCATGGTCGGCGATTTTGCCGGCAACTTGGCGATTGCCAAAGATGCTTATCGCCAAGCCGCCGCGCAGCAGGCGCAATTGTTAGTGTTCCCGGAGTTGTCCTTGTGCGGGTATTACCCTGGCGACCTGTTAAACGAATCGACCTTTATTCGCAAAGCCTACGAAGCGCTGGCAGAGCTGACTGCTTTTTCAACGCAGTTTCCGGACCTCGTTGCGATTGTCGGCACGCCGATAAAAGCAAACGGCCCCGGTAAGCCGCTGTATAACGCGCTGATTGCCATCCGTAACGGCGAGACTATTGCGGAATATCACAAGCAACTGTTGCCCACCTACAATATTTTCGATGAGCGCCGTCATTTCGAGCCGGGTCAACAGGGCGCGGTGAGTATCGACGTCGCCGGTTATAAAGTAGGGCTGATGATTTGCGAGGACGGTTGGAACGATAACGCCGACGATTATCCGGTTAATCCTTACGAAGCACTTGCCCGGATGCGCCCGGACTTGGTGGTCAGCATCAATGCCAGCCCGTCCAATATCGGTAAACGCACGCAACGCCAACAAGTGATTTGCGGCGCCGCCCGCCGACATGAGCTGCCGATACTTTATGTCAATCAAGTCGGCGGACAAGACAGTATTGTGTTCGACGGCGCTTCCTTTGCCGTGAATGCCGATGGCGAAATTGCCCGAGAATGGCCGGCTTTCCAAACGGTGATCGATACGCTGCGTTTTGCAGAAGGCGGATTTCAAATCAGTCCGCCACCAGCAGAACCTCAAGCAGATAATGATCAGGAATTCATTCTGCAACATATTCTGCTGGGTTTACGAGACTATGTGCGGCGCTGCGGCTTCAAAAAAGTCGTGGTGGGTTCGTCGGGCGGTATTGATTCGGCGTTGACGATTGCGATTGCCGCCGAGACCTTGGGGCCGGAAAATGTCATCGCCATCACGATGCCGTCGGCGTTTTCCAGTAGCGGTTCGGTGAGCGACTCGCAGTTACTGTGCGATGCCTTGGGCGTAACGCTTTTCAGCTATCCGATCAAGACGCTGGTCAATGATTTTGGGGGGCAATTTCAAAGCAGCTTTAACGATGAATTGCGTGGTTTGAGTTTGGAAAACTTGCAGGCTCGGCTACGCGGCACCATCCTGATGGCTTACTCCAACCACTCCGGCGCGATGGTCCTCACCACCGGTAACAAAAGCGAAATATCGGTGGGTTATTGCACGCTGTACGGTGACACTAATGGCGGCCTGGGCCTGATCGGCGACTTGTACAAAACCGAGGTGTACCGCCTGTCCGCGTATATCAACCAACGCGCCAATCGCGAGATTATTCCCGTAGCGATTTTAACTAAACCGCCTTCCGCAGAATTGGCGCCCGATCAGAAAGATACCGATAGCTTGCCGCCTTACGAGGTATTGGATGAAATTTTGAAACTGTTGATCGAAGGCAAACAGCTGGCTGACCACGAATATCAGCAAGCCCGCGAGTTTGTGGCTGGCTATCGAGCCACCGCTGCCGGTGAAGCGGTGTACCAACGCATCGTAGGCATGATAGCCCGCAACGAATACAAACGCCGGCAAGCACCGCCCATCATTCGGGTGCGACCCAGAGCGTTTGGCGCCGGCCGGCAAATGCCGATAGCGGCCAAACATTAAGGCTAGAGCGATGACTAAATACCAAAAAGCCATTGTGATTGGCCGTTACCAAATTTATCACAAGGGGCACGAGCAACTAACACGCCGAGCCTTGGAGATTGCTGACGAGGTGCTGGTAATTGTCGGCTCGTCCTTTCAGTCCAGAAACATCCGCAATCCGTTTAAATGGACCGAACGGGCTGCCATGATCGCCGCAACGCTGCCGGAGAGCGAGCAAGCCCGCCTGACATTTTTACCGGTGCGGGATTATTACGACGATACGCTGTGGAATGCCGATGTCAGGCGGCAAGTTGGTGCGTGTGTGGCCGACGGCGAACGGGTCGCGTTGGTCGGCTTTAACAAAGACGAGTCCACGTATTATCTGGATAATTTTCCCGATTGGGCGATGGAGGCGATAGAGTCCGAGCTGGATATTGATGCCACGGCGCTACGCCACCAATTGTTTGCGGCGGAAAGCGTGGAGACCGCGTTGGCAAATATCGCCAGCCGGATTTCCGTGCCGGTGAGGGATTTTTTAAACGATTGGGCAAAGAATCCTGAGTACGCGGTATTAAAAGCGGAATACGCCAAAATCCATGCAGAGAATCAAGTCTATGCCGGCATTCCCTGGGATATTATTGCCACCACTGTCGATGCGGTAGTCACCGTCAACGATCATGTATTGCTGGGTAAGCGCAAACATTATCCCGGCAAAGGCTTGTGGGCTATCCCCGGCGGCTTTCTGGAGAAACGCGAATCCTTGCTGCAAGGCGCGATCCGCGAATTGAAGGAAGAAACCAGCCTGAACCTGCCGGATGCCGCTTTGCGAGACTGCCTGCAACAGGTTAAAGTGTTTTCCCACCCCAGAAGATCGTGCCGTGGCCGCGTCATCACGCATGCGCATCACTTTGCGTTGGCAACACCTTGGCCGGATAAGACTTGGCCGGAGATAAAAGCAGCTGACGATCTTGAAAGCGTGGCCTGGATACCGATCACGCAGCTGCCGGCACTGGAAGAAGCGCTGTTTGAGGACCATTTCGCTATCTTGTGCAACTTCCTGTCATTTCAAACTAAGTAGGACGATGCACGTTATTTAAGCTTAACAGGGCAGAGGGAATAGCCAGGGAAACTTATCCATGAAACCCGAAGATTTACCAAAACTGGTCAGCGTTACTATGCCTTACGGCAAATACAAGGGCCGCGTTATCGCCGATTTGCCCGGCCACTACCTCAATTGGTTCGCGCGCGAGGGGTTTCCTGCCGGTGAATTAGGCAGACTATTGGCATTGATGCAGGAAATGGATCACAACGGCCTAAAACCTTTCCTCGAGCCGCTCAGACAAATAAAGTCCTGACTATTAAGCTGGTCCTTAATATGACTGGTCTTTATTTGCCCGATATCAGACGGCTGTTTTTTAGGCAAAAAAATTCCGACACGAGGCCGGATTAAGGGAGGAAGTTATTGCGCTGAACATCTCTGCAATGGTGAGCATAGTATCAGTGTTTCCTAATACCTGGAATGCGACATAATGTCACGCGCCACCTGGCTGAAACGCAGTTTAATGATGCCCGTGGTGACCAAAATGTCCGTGACCGTGATGCCCGCCATAGCCCCTATGGCCTCCGTATCCCCACCCGCCGCGAAACATTGGCACAGGGACCGGCACAACAGGCGCCGAATAGCCGTAACTATAGCTACCGTAACCATACGGCGTATACGTCGCTGGATAAGACTCGGCATAGGGTGCGTAAGCCACACAACCGCTCAACATAGTCAGACCCAAAAACATCAGGGCGAGGCGTATTCGCGTGTTCACGACTACCAACCTTGCCGTATATTCCGATCACACCGCGGTGCGGGGATGGGTTGTTGATAGACAAACCCTCTCACTGGCGGCAACCCGTAATAATCTGCCGGCGCCTGGTAATAGCCGACTGCGGGCGGTGGCACGTATGCGCGGTAATACGGATTGTTATAATGATACCCGTAGTGCTCGCGCTGGTAACTATGATGATGTCTACCGCCCCAGTTGCCGTCATGCGCAAATGTTGCGCTCGAAAATAGCAAGATGGTTGCCAATAGTGTGGTAAGCCTGAACATAAACCCTCCTTATCCGGGATCTTCAGTTGCGGCTCATTGTTCACCCGCAGGCTTAAACATCTCTTAACTGACGACAATTCTTAATAAGACTTTTCCGCGCACGGCATGAACGGTGCCGCCTGATTGCATATTTCCATAAAATACCTGGCTGGATGGTATGGTGTCAGGTAAAACAGCTAACAATTGCATTTAACATGGAGACGATATGAGCAACCTGTTTGAGCCCATCAAAGTGGGGGACATCAATTTACCTAACCGCATCGTGCTGGCACCTTTGACACGCTGCCGAGCCAGCGCCGGCCGGGTGCCTAACGAGTTGATGGCCGAATACTACGCACAGCGAGCGGATGCCGGGCTGATTTTAAGCGAAGCCACCAGCGTGTCCGCGCAAGGTGTGGGCTATCCGAACACGCCCGGCATTTGGTCGGATGAGCAAGTGGCGGGCTGGACTAAGGTAACCCAAGCAGTACATGCAGCGGGCGGACGAATTTTCCTGCAACTCTGGCACGTCGGCCGGGTGTCGCATCCGGACTACCTAAACGGCGAGTTGCCCGTCGCGCCCAGTGCGATTGCGCCCTTGGGGCATGTCAGCTTGCTCCGTCCGATGCGGGATTACGTGACACCCCGAGCCTTGGACATTAGCGAAATCCCCGGGATTGTCGAGACTTACCGTAAAGGCGCGGAAAACGCCAAACTTGCCGGTTTTGACGGGGTGGAAATTCACGGCGCCAATGGCTATCTGTTAGACCAATTTTTGCAGGACAGCACCAATAAAAGAACCGATGCTTACGGCGGTTCGGTGGAAAACCGCGCCCGTCTGATGCTGGAAGTGACGGATGCGGCTATTTCGGTATGGGGACCGGGTCGCGTGGGTGTGCATCTTGCGCCCAGAGGCGACTCGCATACGATGGGTGATTCCGATCCCTTAAATACCTTTGGCTATCTAGCCGAGCAATTGGGCAAACGCGGCATTGCGTTCATTTTTACCCGAGAATCGCTCGGAGAAAACCGTATCAGCCCGGCGTTGAAAAAGCGGTTCGGCGGGGTGTTGATTGCCAACGAAGGCTTTAATAGAGAAACCGCGCAGCAAGTCATTGCAGCCGGCGAAGCGGATGCCGTTTCGTTTGGCAAGGACTATATTGCCAATCCCGATTTAGTCCGGCGTCTGCAACTAAATGTGGCCCTTAACCCCTATCATGCTGAAACCTTTTATGGGGCCGCGGGGCAGGATCCGAGAATTGGCTATACCGATTACCCGCGTTTGGTCGCGGACGTGGGCTAAAAAAATAGTGTGGTTCCCGCGCAAACGGGAACCAAACATGTTACCCACCAGTGGCTTGCGCGGCTTGCAGAGAGATATTAATCGCCACCCGGAACTTCAGACAACGCCATATCCTGCAATAATTCCAGCCAAATCTGGCGATATTTTGGACATCCGGCTTGGTAAAAACAGTTGGCCAAGACGCGCCAACCGGCCATGCTGGGTTTCTTCAGTCAACACGTCGTAGCTGTTCGCGCTCAGCCGGAATGGTGCCTGGACTAACCAGGCTCAAACCCACTCCGGTTACACCGCCATGCAAGAGCTCACCCCACAATATTCGAACTTATCCGCGATTATTCCGGGTCGTCTTGAAAACCGGAACACAGCGGTATAGCGGGCATGCATGCTTGGGAAGAGCCGCGTTTGTATCCCGCTCTGTAGCCGCCCTTCCCATCGATAAACCCTATCAGCCATAGCGAAAGTTACCCCGGTAGTAATAACTCACACCCCACCAGGGATGGCGGATGCTGAAATCCAGATAGAACTCGTCTTCTGAAACAGCACGTTCGCTGATGCTGGCCGAACCTAGCAATAAGTAATCCGGAATATTCAGGCGTAGCGACCCGCATTGCCAGAAATGGCCGTTACTGCGATACAGCAACTCGCCGTTTTCGACGCTGACGTGCAAGCGTAAACCAAAACCAAAGCCTATGAGTTCGACCAACTCGTGGTCAGCCGCATAACTCATCCTGGAACTAAAGCAATCAGTTTTACCATCGGCGTAAGTCATCGTCCTATGCCACTGCAATAGTTCGCCGTCGGCGGTCTTGTCCACTTCGGCTTGTGCCGCCTGCCCGCGCCACAGTAACAAGCCGCCGAACAAATGAATCAGCCAAATCAAAGGAAACAGGTAAATTGGATAGCCTATTTCCATCGTTCCCGTTAGCCGGCTTTGTTGGCAGTCGCTGATTCGATAATGTCTTTGAATCACTTCCGGCAATTGTTGCCAGTCGTCGCCCAACACTTTTTGCATTAATGACACAGACATGGCTTAGCTCCAGAGTGAATTATGAAACACCATCAAGGTGGTGATGCCTATCATGCCGAAGAAGGCCGGCACGCCCAACCATAGCCAAATCTTGGAATAATAGTGGTAAAGGTACGGCAAAGCCCGGCCTTGGGCCAGTGACTCGGTGGCGATGTCGCGCATGCGGATCTGCAAAATCACCACCGGCAACCAGCACAGCCCGGTGATTAAATACAGCACCACTGTCCACCACAGCCATCCGTCGCCGAACGAAGCCGACAATTGATCGGCCAATAGCACGCCGGTTAGCGGTTGGATAATCACGGTCGGCGTGGTGAACCACCAATCGGCCAACACTACATGTTTACTGGTCGTGGCGATTGCCGCGTGATCGCCGCTTTTATCGGCCATCACTTTGTAAAACACCGTGCCGGAACCCAAGCCAAACAGGACGATGGCGCTGAGGATATGGATCAATTTTAACGATAAATACATCATGACTGCTCTCCTTCCATTACTCTAAACATCAACAAGCACATTAAAAACGGCAGGTTTTTCAGTAGCGGGCCGAACGGGTGGAATACAAATTCCGGTAAACATGCGGCCACTATCAGGCTATAGCCGAGGACGACCCAGAACTGCCAAAGCATGAGCTGACTAATCCTAAACTGCGCCAAGGTCGCCAATCCCAAGCCCATATCCATGGCTGCCAAGCCGTATAAGGCTATTGGCGCGCCCACGCCGGTGATGCCGAGTGGTGCCAATAGCTGATAACTCAGTTGATGCGGGTAGAAAAACAGCGAGGTGATGCCGCTCCATAGCCAGACGAAGGCAATCACGTATCGCAACAAAGGCTTGAGAAAATACAAACCCGCATGCCAACGCTCGGCTGGGCTGGCCGGTTGAACAAACCATTGCTCGTTCACGTTGATGGGCGCTCGTTCCAAAAACTGGGTGAGCGGCGCTGGATCCGCGCAATTGCCGCGATTCAGCATCGCCAGGTTGTCTTTACTGACAATCGGCTCGTTCAGCCATTTGCCCATACCCGCCATGCTCAGAGCAAATTGGTAAGATACGGAGCAAGTTCTGGCTGTTGGTTTGCCAAGTCGCCGCCTAAGCCCTTGCAGCCAGTCCGCATAACTTATCGGACTGGTGCCGACCAGAGCCAAGGTCTTACGACCGGAGACAGCCGGCTCGAGACAACGACAGACGGTGGCGGCCACATCGGCAATATGAATGGGTTGCAAAAGCTGGCGACCACCATCCGGCAGCAAATGCACGGGTAATGCCGCCAACGCATGAAACAAGCCGCTACTTTGCCCGCCGTGACCATAAACCAGCGACGGTTGCAGTACAAACCAGTCCAGGGCCAATTCACGTAAGGCATCGTCGGCGGCTTTTTTGCTGAGGTGGTAATTTGATTCGGCGCCCGCGTCGGCACCCAAAGCCGAAACTTGCACGATCTTTTTTACCCCGGCGCACGCACCGGCCTGAAACAAGGCTATCGGTGCTTGACTATGCAACTGGGCAAAGCTTTGGTTGTTGTTCTCGGCAATAATGCCCACGCAATTGACGATTGCGTCGATAGCTCGCAGATGGGGCAGCCAGGAGTCGATCATGCCGGCCTGGGCAAAATCCAATTTTAATCGGGTCAGGTTTGGATGATCGATGAGTAGGCGTTCGGGGTGGCGGCAACAGGCCGTGACCTGGTGACCCTGTCGCAGCAACTCGTGTAATACGGCGCTGCCGATAAAACCGGTCGCGCCGGTTAATAGGATGTTCATGGTTTTGCTCCAAATGTTGAGAGGCAGGAGCAGATTAACGACCACGAAACGGCCGAACTTCCGAATTGATAGGACAGGAATAGAAATAATTTACGCGAGATATAACCCCATAAACTTCAAAGTGTTACGGATTTACAAAATGATAAAACTGGAGTTTTTTGTTTAGCCGGCGTGTGTTTTTCGATACTGTCCGGGCGCGACGCCGACGATGTCGCGAAACGCCGCGTAGAAATTGGACTGGGTGCTAAAGCCCACCGTCAAGCCTATCGACAACACCGACGCATTGGGTTCCGCCAATAGCAGTTTTTTAGCAGCGGCGATGCGTTGTTCGCGAATGTAGCGGGAAAAACCTTGTTGAAATTCGGTATTGATCAGTTCGGATAATTGGTGCTGGCTCAAATTCAGTTGCTCGGCCAGCAAACCTAGGTTCAGGGTTTCCAGTGCATATAGTTTGTCCTGTGTCATCAATGCATCCAGTTTGGCCAGCACTGCCGGTTTATCGATATTTTTTAAGGTCGATTCCGCATAAGCCGCCTGCACCGCTTCCGACACGTCGGCGGCAATGCCGGGAAAACGCAATAAGGTCAACGCCACCGCGAAAAAGGCCAAACCGATCAAGATGCTGTAAGCAGCGATAAAGTCTGCTTCATCCAGTAGCGGCCAGATGAAGCCCAACACTAAAACCGCCACCGCAATGGCAAACAAAACCCCCAGCGCCAATAGCTCCCAATGAAAGCGCTGTCTTTGTCCGCGTAGCGCATAGACGGTTTTTGCCAGCCACAGCAAATAGCCGCCGCCAACCAAAAAAGCGCCGGGCAGGGCCAATCGATAAGGCAAAATCATGCACAGTGCAAACGGCAAGACATGCAATACATCGTGCCGGCTATAACCGGCGTCATTACGTAACAGTTGCCGGCTGTAAAAATAGAAGCTGGGAGCAATCCCGTACAGCAGAAATAGGTAGAGCGCGGAATGCACCAGATCGTATCGATTCAGCAAGTAGCCTAAATGCAGGCTCTGGATACCGGCCAAGCCGGCTATCAATAGAAATCCGGCCAATTTCGACGTAAAGCGTACGGGTTCCCTGGCTTGCAAGATATTGCCGGCCAGCAACAGCAAGGCCGCACCGAACGAGAAACCGATAAATAACAACGCAACGATAGACATGGACGACCAAGCAAAAAAAGAGTTTTGAGTTTAGCCCGTGTTTTTAGGCCGGCCAAGGTTTGGGCCGACACTATCTATTGGCGACTCTAGCCGTTAAAATCGCTGGCGGGTAAACACGAGGACATGCACATGGCTTTAGCGGAAAAATTATCGATCAGCGTCGCGGATTATCTGCAAGGCGAATTAGTCAGCGACATCAAGCATGAGTATATTAATGGCGAGGTGTATGCGATGGCGGGAGCGAAAAGGTCGCATAACGTCATCAGCATGAACCTGGCTGGTCTGGTTTTCACGCATCTACGCGGTACATCTTGCCGGGTTTTTAATTCCGATATGAAAGTGCACGTGCAAACCGCCCACGACTACTGTTTCTTCTACCCGGATTTACACGTCACCTGCTCGGCAGCCGACACCGCCGAGCACTACAACAGCCAGCCGAAACTGATTATTGAAGTGTTATCGGACGCTACTGAGCGCTATGACCGA
>Ga0123394_1071849_pt1 | contig 15140 bp, 13 predicted proteins | sample T10HHNO3metaT_FD_89922 | JGI IMG/M metagenome (GOLD analysis project Ga0123394, IMG submission 89922) | Methane-oxidizing artificial microbial communities from Washington, USA to study methane cycling - T10-HHNO3 metaT (Metagenome... ...
TTGGATTAATTGCGCATGGGTTGTTCTTGACCAAGGCCAGCGGCCAAGTTGAGATAAGCTATATTGGTCTATTGCAACAATAATGACATCATCCGGCAGCGCTTGCGGCAGTATCTTTTGACCAATATCGAAAACCAAGTAATCCACCCGGTCCAACACATGTGTAAGGTGAATAACGAGTGTAAGCACCAGCAGAATTAGCGCCGAGGACGCTAAATCATTAAGTTTTATATGATGAAATGTAAGCCCCAGCACTATTCCGGGTATGCATAGAATTCATAAACCGTGGCAGCACTCACCACCCCATCGCTGTCCGCATGACGGATATATAGAGTCTGCTTTCCGTACTCTTTGAGCAAGAATTGGTAGTCCGTCTCAACACCACGTTTAACCCACACATCTTTTTGCTGATTCGCATCATTGTCCAGATTAAATTGATAACTTAATCCATCCGCAGGCGGTAGCGTGTGAATGTTGACACGATTGTCAGCAACGTCTATCCAGAACTGGTGGAGATCCGGCTTGCTAGGTATAGGTCTGACGCTAAACTGCGCGACTTGATCAAACGGACCCTGATCATCTCGCCCATCCGCTTGCATCTCTATACTTGCCACACGCCAATAATAAGTCGCTGGAGGCAATGACTGCACTGCCTGATACTCTGTGTTTTCGATGCGTCGCTGCTCAATGATGTGCTTAAAATCCACGTCTTTTGCAATGTCTAACTGATAGGCCTGTGCATTGGCGACTGTCTTCCATTTGAACATTGGGCGCGCATCCCCAGTACGTTCACCTGCACTAGGCGAAACCAGTGCCGGCGCAAACGGCTGTGCATTCAAGGTAAAAGCATGCACACTCTCGTAACCTGCAATACCGTATGCATCACGTGCGTGCACACTCAGATAGTAATGACCATCAGGGATATCTTCAAACACTAGCTGAGGCTTGGCTGATGTGAATTCCGCCGTCAATTGATTGATTGTGACATCGGTAGCCACTTTACCTTGCCAAGACACTGCCGCAGCCTGATCTGGCATATCGAACACCACGGGTAAATGGGTAAATTGTGAGTTAAGGCTAGTGGTATCTACAGCAGAAAGCAGCATGGTGGGTGGCATCGGTGGCTTGCCTTTTTCTGCCTGACTACCAAACCCTGCATTCACGATGACTTCATTATCTGCTGCTTGCAAACTCACTTGACCTGCCAGCGTAGCTTGCAGGGTATGCGTGTCATCTGCATCCACGCGAAACTTCGTCCCACGTACAGCGGCGACTGCGCTAGGCGTGATAATTTGCATGGCATTGCCTTTGATATGTTTGGGATTAGCGACCGTTTCGGCCTGACCTTGCTGCAAACGCAGCTTGGTATCCACCATTGCGCCTCCACTATACAAGCTCATCGTATCTAATACCAACTTTGCATTGGATGCAAGGCTTGTCAGCGTGCCATCGGCAAACTGAAGCGTCACTTTACTGTTGTCTTTGGTGATAAGGGTCGCTCCAGGACCTAGCGCTTGGCCTAGCCGTAACGGAACTAATGTTGACGGATTAGGTGCTTGCGCGCCCAGCTGCAAAAACACTTGACCACTGACCTGCACTGCCTGCGCTGAAGCTGGCACTTGTTTAACCAAAGTGAGTGGCACTTGTAAAATAAATCCAATAGGGATGCGATAAGGATCTTTAATATGATTAAGCCGCTGGAGCTTTATCCAATCATTAGGATTGATTAAATGTGCACGGGAAAAATGAATAAGATTATCGCCAGGATGCATGGCGTAACGCCATATCATATCGTTCTCAGCAGCATGCACACTCAGTGTTGAAAATGCATATAAGGCAATCAGTATTGAATGTGCAGCAGTCTTGTTTAAACCAGCTGATACTTTCATAAAGAATTAATCCAACCGTTCTAAGCGATAACCTTGGTGATACACAGAGATCAAACGCCAACCAAAAGGTGGCAACAATTTCAGTTTACTACGCAAATGACTTACATGTACATCAATCGTACGGGTGTCGATATCTGGCGAGGAAGCCCAAACGACCTTGGTCAAGTGTGACCTAGACAATAGAACACCCATCTGGCTAAAAAAATACAGTGCCAAATCTGTTTCTTTTTCAGTAAGCTTGATAGGATCGCCTTCAATCTCGAACTTGCGTTTGTCAAAATCCACTTTTAAACCACCGTAAACACTGGTGTCTCGTGATGATAGCCTAGCATGATGGCGACGATACAGCGCGTTGATTCTGGCGAGCAATACTTTGGGGTTAGGTGGCTTAACAATGTAATCATCAGCGCCGGACTCAATCACAGAAACGACGTCCTCTTCTGAATCACGACACGTTAAAAATACTACTGGTGGATAATTGCCTTTTATTTTTAAACTGGCCAACACTTCGGTACCTGCCATATCCGGCACTTCCCAATCCAAAATCGCAACATCGTATTTTGCACCGTTGAGTGCTTTTAAGCATTCACGACCAGAAGGAAAATAATCAACATCATGTCCATCGCTTTGCAAAATCGCAGTGATTTCACTGGCAAATGTTTGATCATCTTCTAAAAATGCTATTTTCATTCAATCACCTATCAAGATTAACGCGGGGCGCATTTTCACATAATTATATGGACGAACTGAATAGACAAATTGTTAAATTTCGTTAAGCGCTTTAGTACCTCAGCTTTTACGCAACAACTAAGCTGTGATGTAGAAATAACGTAGCCACCGTTAAATCCGCACTAGTACCCGGGTTAATGCCTTGGTTTTTCAAATCACGGTCAAACGCTCTCAATGTTGGGAGATAAAGTTTAGGATTTTCTTGATTTAAAAAAGCCAGATAATGCTCACGTGCTTCTTTTTGCAACTGATCCGCCACCTCCAAGCCATATTTACGCGCAACATGACTATCGGTGTGATGCGCAAGCCAATACAAATAAACGGCTGTCGTAGCCCATGCTGGGCGGTCCCATCTCACTAGTGCTTGCTGATAGTGTGGCAACCCTTCGTGCAATATAGGGTAAAACTGATTGGCATATTGCAGCGCAATGTGATCTCTCAGTGCCGCTGCTTGCATCGCCTCTAACAAGGTGCATTGCGCTGATTCATGAATATCATGCTGTGCACTCTGCCCCAACCCACCGGGATTCGCCAATTGAATAGCGTCGAATGCCCATTGTGCGTCTTCAATGGTCGTATGCGCCAATACATCGGTTAGTGCAGCCTCAAAAGGCTCCGCCTGACTGTGTAGCGCAGCCTGTATCAATGGTGCACACAACAAAATAATGCCTAAATTGGTATTGCAGCCCACGGCTTGATGCGTTGCCGCAACAGATTCGTAGATACGCTGACCCAGCGAGAAAGATGGATTTGCAATCACATTTGCAGATACTTCTGCACTGGTGATAAATTGCTCAACGACCATGCCGTGTCCATCAGCAAAAATATGCACATTACCGGGCTTCAGCGCTTCCAGTTCAGCCATGCATGCATTCTGATACACCTTTGCAAGCCGTTGTGCAATGATGTGTTTAGGGTCGCTTACCATATCATCCGTTTGATTTATTTGATTTATCGATTAAGTCGTCTACCAATGTTTGCGCAATATCCACAGTGCATACACTTTGTAGACCACGCCATGCAGGAATGCTATTTACTTCTAGCACCCATAATTGATCATCCGCATCTCGGATAATATCCACTCCGCAGTAATCAATGTCAACGGCTAGCGCAGCACGCTCTGCCAACGCCTGAATCTCGTCATCTTCTACTAATAAACATTGGGCGCCACGTGCGACATTATGCAGCCAACCCTCGCCGCTCCGCCGCATAGTAGCAACTGCTTTATTATTGACGACAAACACGCGGTAATCATAATTATAAGCACCTGTATTCACCATTTGCTGTAAATAATACACGCCATCCACAAACATATCGCGTGGCAATGGCAGCGCATCCTGCTGCGTCACTAGGCGCACGCCTTGGCCCTGGGAGCCAAATAGCGGCTTGATAACTAACGAGGTATGCAGTTCTAGCTGGGCTGAGATAATATCGTGTGCCTGCTGCCTAGATTCACATACCCAGGTAGCGGGCGTTGGGATGCCGTGATGTTTCAACAAAAAACTGGTCATGCCTTTGTCTACGGTACGCTCAATCGCTTTCGCATCGTTATATATATAGGTGCCTTGCATGCGCAAAATATGCAATATATTCAAACGTGTAATGACTTGCTGCAACGTGCCGGCGGCTATGCCGCGAATAAAAGCGAAACTTGGTTGTACTGGAAAATGTGGGATATGTATGCTTGCTTGTTGCCCAGACAAATCAATCATACAGTCTTGCAACTCTACAAACACAGCTTCTACGCCACGCGCGGCAAATGCATTGCTAAGCGCAACGCCATGCCAGCCACCCTGCTGGGCGGCTTCGTCCGTAATAATGGGGATTCTCATTTAGAACAAATTACTTTAACTAATAAATTTAAAGTATTGATTTATAATATTTTTAGTTAAAAGACTGCTCTAACAACGATTCGTTAAATTGCCCAGCAAAATAGCTATGGCCTGTGTCTAAATTAGTCACTGCTACTTTGGCTGGCGAGAACAATAATGGATCAATTTTATAAAAATCCATATTCACTGCTTTAAATACTTCAGCAAACGGGCGGCCGTAATCTTTAGATGAACTGCTTGGCAATGATTTTGCTAACGCTTCTGCCGCCTCATCTGTGCATTTCACATACAAATGTACAAATCCACCAAACAATATCGCATCATTGGTTCTACCCATGCCAGTTAAAAAGTCCGGAGAAGGCGCAGGAATTGGCGCAACACCATATCCATCCACTAATTGATGCAATGGAAAATGCACTGTATGCAATTTGTGTAAAGCCACTTCCAATACGCGCGCGGTAATTTGCACCGTCCCCGCCAAGCTTCTGGTAGGCGTTAAAATAAAGGTTAATTCATTTGCCGGAATTTGCGTGTCTCTGGCCACTTTTTCAATGACTTCTTTAGGTGGAACTTTGTCTGTTTCCAGCACCAAGACCGTTTTTTTAGCTGCATCCTGATATTGAATCTCAGTAAAAATCTCTTCACGTTGCGCCAGCGCACGTGCAGGCCCGCTACCTAACGAGAAAAATTTCTCATGGGAGAGTGCCCAGCCCGCATACTGACTGCCTAAGCAAGCCACTACGGGGCTCATCGCATGCACTTTCACGCTGAGTGGCCAGTTGGCAAAAGTAGTGTTGTTTTGCAAAGTAACTTGCCCAAGCCCACCCATGCAGATCTCCGCCACAAGCCGTCCAGCCTCTAAACCGCCTTTTGCTTGAATGCCTGCATCAATCAGCGTAGCACCTGTCTCGTGTTTGGACACTATCACCTGCAAAGCATCTGCTTGTGCGATCATCCGCTCAACTATTGGTAATGTGAGCGCATGAATACTCATTTTTGATGGATTTGTATTGTTTTGATTTTGCATCGGAACCCCCGTTTTACTATCTTAAATAATGCCAGCTCTGGCTTGTACCAAATACTTAGCTTCTTGTACATTATCTGCCGATGACGTCACCGTACAGATAGGCATACCAATCTCAAAATACTGTGATTGGCCAGGAATATCACTCACCCACTCTGGCCAAATTTTATCTTTAGCGATCTGTACTGGTTGATGCGCATACACAATATGGTGCGCTTTAGACTGTGTGCTCAACACCAGTGTCGGCATGGCCTCAATACCAAATGCACTAACATGCGATGCCATCAATGTGCCTTTCTCTGGTGCATACAAATCCACGGTTGCACTTAGGCGTGGATTGATTTCCAGCATCACCAATTGTTCGCCATCGACCACCGCATCTACACTGTTCAAACCTTTAAGGTTGAATTGCTTACTGGCTAGCGAGACAAACCGCTTAAAGGTTTCAACCAAATGCGCACTTAAAGCAATTTGGCTGACCGCCCCACCATACTTAAAAGGCGTATGCTTATCTGCATCCACCCATTGTTCATTCATGCCAATCACTTGTACATTTTGTTCACTGGCTAAGAATAGACAAGAAACCGGTGTGCCGATTTGCATTTGTTGAAAATATTGATTAGATTTCAACGGTGCTTGATAGGTGCTAGCCCATTGGATATGCGCACCACCACTCCCGCCAACCTCTTTCACCAGCCAATCATCTAGCACGCTGGGCTGATTCATTGAGATAGCTGGCGTTAAAAACTGATTCGCCTGACAAAACGCAGCAAATATTTCGGGATGCTTACTTGCTTTTATAGTATCTGCAGAATTGCCTAATAAACGGAAGCGCTGACCGATGCTAGCTAGAAGATCAGGCTGCGCTTCAAACCCTGCGCCATAGCAAACACCAAAGATATCTGCAGAATCTATTGCATCTAATGCACGCAATAAAGCTTGTGCGTCAAACTGATGGCCAGTGCAGGCCACCTGAATACATTGCTTGGCCATGGCTTGCGTGTCTTGATCGACAAACGCATCCACAGCAATCACATCAAATCCGGCATCCTTTGCAGCTTTTACGTATGGCCGGCTAGATATTGCAATAATAACGAGCGTTTTATTTGGCATTTGCGCAAGCAAAGTCGTAGGCATCATGATAATCAATATGCATGGGCACATCACTACTGAGCATGCGTTGTAACAACTTATGTTGTGTTACATATTTAAGCTGACCAATGGCTAAGGCGCCGAAGCCTGCAATCGCAGTACCTGCAATCACATCTCCATTCGCCATCACATCCACACCTTCTATCGCAGAAGGCGGCACTGCATTCACATCGGCCACCACTTTTAGTGTACTAGATTGTGTGAAATGATCTACACCTAACACACGCACACCTGCCGGTGTTGCACACAATGCAACTGTGGCTTGCGCCAACGCTGTTTTTTTGGCGGCATCGCTACTGCCATCCGCTACAGTTAATTGCACGTCATAACGTTGCTGCATGTTATCCACATAGGCTTGCATGCTGGCTGTGTCTGCATGTGCCATCATCATAATTTTTGCGCCTTGGCGCGCAGCAATCAGTGCGGCGGTAGAGCCAACCGTGCCGCTCGCACCAAAAATCGCAATGGTTTGCTGGCCTAATGTTTGCTGGCTCTTTTGTAAATGCGCGTCTACTTTTGCCAACATTGCCGCAGCTGTTGTAAATGCGCCGGAAGGATCTGAAAACGTAGACATTTCAAACGGTTTAAACATAGCGCTTCTGGCCGCTTTTTGCATATCGAGTGCTAAGTGAATATCGCGTCCGCCGAAAAAAAATGCTTCTTGTTTAATCCCACTTGGGCTTCTAGAGAAAATCGCATCTTGCGTCAGCGCAACCACTTCATTCAACAGCACATTGGTATAAGGCATGATCTTTTCGTACCCGGCATCAAACGCCATATTGACATCAAACGGGCTTGCATTTTTGGCTGCTGTCACAAGGTGTAATATGCTGATTTTATTCATAATTCGTCTTCTTATATAAAGTAATCGAAAAAATTTATTAATATTGTATTTCTAATCATGCACTTTAACCGCAACACAACGCAACCAAAGCCATGATTAACCTAGCAATTAGCCTTTATTTCTAATATTAATCTGCGCACCGTGATTGTTTGCCGTACATATTTCCCATCGTAACGACATATCACTAAAGCGAGCCTGTAGGCGAGACAAATGCATTTGTGCTTCTTGTTGGTTAGCAAATACAGCAAAGCCTGTCGGGCCCCAAGAGCTTTGCCCAGCGCAGTGAATACCATGCGCCAGCAAATCACCTAACACCGCAGTCACTTGCTTGCTAGCGTAGCGCCCTCCTTGCACTGGCGCAAAATAATCACCATTGTAAGCCTGCAATGCCGATACAGCTTTACCAAACGTGGCTAAATCCTTCTCCACAAGCGCCGGTAATGCTTGCATCAGTAATTGGTGGCTTAATTGCTGCGTGTTTGGTAAGGCATGATCCGCCAATCGCTTGAACGCCTGCAACTCCTCGTCGCCATGCACGCCTGTGTGTTGGTCATCGAATATCAACAAAATACGCCATGCTTCTGGAAACGCATGCTGCGCAATAATAGGCGGTACGACTGTATGAGAATTGCTACCTGCATCCAGTACAACACCACCCGTAGCAAATGTACCGATGCCAATCCCAGAGCGCGCACCGCGTCCAATTAAGCCGGCAATATCGCGTAAAGGTAAATTTACGTTAAATAATGTACTGATTGCGGTACCAATCGCCAGTGCCATTTGCGTCCCAGAACCCAAGCCGGCATGACGAGGTATTTGCTCAATCACCCGGACATGTACAGGCGTATGTATCCCGGCATGCTGTAACAACAGTTGCTTGGTACGTTCAATATAGCTAGGCGCTGCCTTACCTTCACCGATAGATACTTCGACACGCGTATGCGGTGCTTGCAGGCTCACGCCCATGCTGCCAAAGCGGCGCCCTATCGACCCGTTAAGATCAAAAAACCCCATATGCAACCTAGCGGTGGTGATCACTTCAACGGAATGCGGTAATGAATTTGATTTCATGATGCTCTAACAAATAAGGGTTAATTCTTGAGTGAATCGCACTATACCAAGATTTCATCAATGGTTTTAGTCAATTCTGACTAATCAAGCAACGTGACATCAGTGGCCTAATTTGGCATAATGAACGTAATAAACGCTTTAATTATATTCAATATAAACCTGTCTTCACACGCAAATTTAGTGTGGGTTGTTAAAACAATATTAAGGGATTCGTATGTCTAGCCATGTCATTCCATTTGAAAATCTACGTAATAGCGATGTACCTTCGGTTGGGGGTAAAAACGCTTCACTAGGTGAAATGATTTCTCAATTAAGTGCTAAAGGCGTACGCGTTCCAACCGGTTTTGCAACAACCGCTGATGCGTACCGTGAGTTTTTATCACAAGGCGGTTTAGATAAAAAAATCAATGATTTACTAGACAAACTTAATGCAGATGATACGCAAGCGTTAGCCAAATGTGGCGCGCAAATCCGCGGCTGGATTATGGAGGCACAATTTCCGCCTGCATTACAAACAGCCATTGCAGAAAGCTATGCTCGTTTGATTGAGAAATCTGCCCCAGGCACTACCTTTGCCGTACGTTCTTCTGCGACCGCAGAAGACTTGCCAGATGCCTCATTTGCAGGCCAGCAAGAAAGCTTTTTAAACATTCACGGCTTGGACAACATTACCCACGCCATTAAAGAGGTGTTTGCCTCTTTATATAACGACCGTGCGATTTCATACCGGGTACATAAAGGTTTTGTGCATGCCGATGTGGCGCTTTCAGCGGGTGTGCAGCAAATGGTGCGTAGCGATATCGGCTGTGCAGGTGTCATGTTTACGATTGATACGGAATCAGGCTTTAAAGACGTGGCATTCATTACCTCCTCATATGGCTTGGGTGAAACTGTGGTACAAGGCGCCGTCAATCCGGACGAATTCTATGTACACAAACCATTATTGGCACAAGGCAAACCAGCAATCGTACGCCGCACCATGGGTTCCAAACTCATCAAAATGGTGTTTTCAGATGCTACGCAAGCAGGTAAATCAACCCATACCATTGATGTAGATCCAGTAGATTCTGACCGCTACTCACTCACGGATGCAGATATTTTGGAATTGGCTGGCTACGCCATGACCATTGAATCTCATTACGGCTGCCCAATGGACATTGAATGGGGTAAGAACGGTTTAGATAACAAGCTGTATATCTTGCAAGCACGCCCAGAAACAGTGAAGTCACAAGAAGCCAATAACAACGTGACCGAAACATACAAATTACAAAAACACTCAGCTAAACCATTGGTTGCTGGCCGTGCCGTGACGCAAAAAGTAGGCGTGGGCCCGGTACGCATTGTGTTAGACCCTGCACAAATGCATGAAGTACAACCTGGCGATGTGCTAGTTGCCGACATGACAGACCCGAACTGGGAACCCGTGATGAAACGTGCAAGCGCGTTGGTAACGAACCGCGGTGGCCGTACCTGCCACGCTGCGATTATTGCGCGTGAATTAGGTATTCCTGCCATTGTAGGCTCTGTGAATGCGACAGACTTGCTGCGCGAAGGCGAGATTGTGACCGTTTCATGTGCAGAAGGTGAGACTGGTTTTGTCTATCACGGTGCATTCGATTTCGAAGTCAGCACACAAACAAACAGTACTTTGTCTAAACCACCATGCAAAATCATGATGAACGTTGGCAACCCAGACATGGCGTTTAGCTTTGCGCAAATCCCGAATGACGGTGTTGGCCTAGCGCGCTTGGAATTTGTGATTAACAATATGGTAGGTATTCACCCGAAAGCTATTCTGAATATCGACGCCATGCCGAAAGCCATTCAAGACACAATTAAGAGCCGTGCGCGTGGCTATGCTTCACCTAAACAGTTCTATATTGATAAAGTAGCAGAAGGTGTCGCCACCATTGGTGCAGCGTTTTACCCAAAACCAGTCATCGTGCGTACATCTGATTTCAAATCGAACGAATACAAAAAACTGGTCGGCGGTGATATTTACGAGCCGGATGAAGAGAACCCAATGATTGGTTTCCGTGGTGCAGCACGTTACATGGCAGAGGACTTTAAAGAGTGCTTTGCTATGGAATGCCAAGCCATGAAACGTGTGCGCGATGAAATGGGTCTCACCAATGTTGAGTTAATGATTCCATTTGTACGTACCTTAGATGAAGCGAAAGCTGTCACAGAAATCATGGCAGCCAATGGTTTAAAACGTGGTGAAAATGGCTTGCGCCTCATCATGATGTGTGAAATTCCATCGAATGCATTATTGGCTGAGCAGTTCTTAGAATACTTTGATGGATTCTCTATCGGCTCTAACGACTTAACGCAATTAACACTAGGCATGGACAGAGACTCTGGGATTTTGGCCGATGGCTTTGATGAGCGTAACGACGCAGTCAAAGTGCTACTAAAAATGGCCATCAGCACCTGTAACCGTCTTGGTAAGTATGTGGGTATTTGCGGACAAGGCCCTTCTGACCACCCTGACTTTGCAGAATGGCTGGTTGCGGAAGGTATTCAATCCGTTTCCTTGAATCCAGATACTGTTGTTGCCACTTGGCAGCGTCTAACCAAAAAATAGTTAGGTGGGCATTGTGAATCGTACCGTTTTCTTTATCTCAGATGGCACTGGCATTACTGCTGGTGCCCTCGGTAAATTGCTTGAGCACTTTCCCAGAACACACTTCACACAAGTGCGCATGCCATTTACCGACACATTAGATAAAGTGAAGTTGGCGAAACACGCAATTCAGGAAGTGACAGAAGAGGATAAAATCCGCCCAGTTGTGATTATGTCGGTAGGCAATGTTGAGCTGCGCCAAGCGTTGAAAGACATTGATGCCTACTTTATTGATTTATTCAATGTCTTTATTGATCCATTGGGTGAAGAGCTGCAACAAAAACCACTGACCGGCGCAGGCATTGCGCACAGTGTCATGGGTAGCAATTATCACGAGCGCATGGAAGCAGTGAATTTCACGCTGAACCATGATGATGGCATGACCAACTCCGGCTTAGAAGAAGCACAGGTGATTTTGATTGGTGTATCACGCTGCGGTAAAACACCTACCAGCGTGTATTTAGCCATGCAGTTTGGTATTAAAGCCGCTAACTACCCTCTTATTCCAGAAGACTTTGAGCGCGGTTCACTGCCTGCGGTATTGCATAAGCATATCGATAAAATATTTGGATTAACCATTAAACCTGAGCGCTTGCACTCTGTGCGCAACGAGCGTCGTGCAGGTAGCTTTTATGCTTCTTTAGATAACTGTAAAAAAGAAGTCGCAACGGCCGAAAACTTAATGCGGAATGCAGGCATTACTTGGGCTGATTCTACCAGTCGCTCTGTAGAAGAACTTTCCGCCATCATTATGCAGAAGATTAGACAGCCAGCTAAAACAGCGGCCTAATCCATCGCAAAATAATAAAGGCTTCAAATAGGGTTTAATTTTACCTAAAATCTCTTTTGAATCCGGCAGCACACTACTCTCGTAGGCATATACCTCTTTACCACCAGGTAAAATGACATATTTATAAAAATTCCATTGTGGCGCTTGACCAGTTTTGGCAATCAATTGTTGGTACAACGGATTAGCATTCGGGCCGGTCACATTGCTTTTTGCCATCATCGGGAATTTCACTGCATAAGTTAACTTACAAAAATCACCAATTTGCTTGTTATCGCTCAACTCCTGCTTAAAGTCGTTGGACGGAAATCCAATCACCATCAAGCCTTGGGCTTTATATTGGCTATACATACCCTCCAACGCCTCAAACTGTGGTGTGAACCCGCATTTGCTGGCCGTATTCACCACTAAAATTGGCTGCGCTTGATAATCACACAAATTAATCTTCTCACCTTGTAATGTCGTCAGTTGCTGATTATAAATACCGTCACAAGACTGCGCGGCGTTCACATAAGTAGTGCCCAACAACAATAAGACACTACTTATGATCAAAATACTGCGCTGATATCCAGTTGCAAACTCACCCATATCCATACTCCTTTTTTGTTTCAACAGATTGACTGCTAACACACACAATCGTTCACCTCACATTAACGCACTATTTCTATGCGCATTTGTACTAATACTGTGCATTTTTCAAATATATAGCTATGCAATACATGAGGTTAAGGCACATACCACCTACTTACGTATGGCATATTAATTGCTTATATTTTCCCTGAAGTTTTACGCAAAATCGAAGTATCTCGAAAGCAACAAGCCTCTTGTACAGATTCAGATACCACATTCGCAAATACCCCCTATCGGTTAATAACCTCAAATAACATGGAGACTTAGATTGAACTTGAGTATTATTTTTACTGCCCTTGCCATTTTTTCAGGGCAAGCATTGGCTACATGCAACACCGTCATGGGTGGCTGCACCACAGAACAAGCAGTGAATGTGGCCCCACATATGCATTCCGACAGCAATAAAGCTGCAACAGCCACACCTAGCGCGCCTAGCACTAACAACGCAGTAGTCAATAAAAATATCAAAAATGCTAACGCGGCTACCCCAGCAACAAAACCAGCCACTAAGAAAATGTAACGGCATTTCTTCTAACCTCGCACTTTTCGATGAGGTTTGATTGCAAGACAAAAACAGGCAGCTTACTTTACTGCCTGTTTTTTTATGCCCGTTCTGCAAGAACTGGTGCGAAAAATGTTAGTTTCTATACGCATATGTCTAAAATTTGTCAGTCATATTAACCAAACATTGATGCCTTAGCACGAATACAGGTTGGTTCAAATCAATGATAAGCGGCTTTTTTACCTCTCAGTTTTATCTATTTCGCTATTTATGCATCGTTTCTCAACAATTTAAGCCCATAACAAGCTTGGCACGCAATATGCTTTTGTATAACTAAGTGATGAAAATTGCTTAATTACTAACAGCAAGTTGAAGGGAAAACAACATGCCAACCGAAAATGTAAAAAAAGTAGACAAAATTAAAGTGATTGATCAAATGCTAGAAGATTTTGCAGGCGATGAATTTGATGATTATCAAGAAAGCTATCGTGGCATGAGCAGTGGTAACAAACACTATTCTGCAGATGAAGACACCGTCTCTCTCGATGATATTTATTAATCACCACGGATTGCTAAGCTTTACTTGTCACACCCGATAACCTGCGTTTGACGCACTTCATTTTCGTCTCAAGCTGCCGTTAACAGTCATACAAGAGAAGCATTTGCAAGACGCATCTCTATTGTGAGCAGAATTGAGGCCAACATGAGACTATTGAGCGCACTATTACACCACGCATGGCTTGCCATTACACTTAAACACCATGGCGTAGGCATGCCTACCCAACCCATGGGTGCAATTGCACTTGTGAGTCTCTACATTGCTTTGCTGCTGACGAATATCAACATGCAACACACGTTAACTATTGAAAGCGTGGTTGGTATATTGTTTGTTGCGCAATTTTATATCTTTAGCTTAAGAAACCGCATTGTGGGCCTAATCATCTTGATTGGGATTATTGCGAACGCGCTCATGCTCTGCGCACAATGGTTAACAGACATTCCTCAGCAACAACTGTTTTTGATCACGCTATTAGAATACGTGATGATTTTTTCTGCCATGCTCAATGTCATCAAAGACCTGATGAGCACCAACCACTACTAATTTCTTGGCTTTGCTTGTGGATGACGTGTGAGAAACACTCGCCCGCAAAATGCCAACAGAACAAGCATCACAAGGTAAACTTCTTGGGTAAAAAAAACCCCACACTTTCGTATGGGGCCACCCCTTGAGGAGGGAAACTAGTATGAAGACACGTTCACACATATTAGTCTTGACACAAAATATAATATCACACTAATGAATAGTGCGCTAATATAACAGATGGCATCATGAGTGAAATCAGAACATGAACTGCCGCCTAAATAGGCAATCAATACTTACGCAAGCGCACAAATAACATTTCTACTTATTTACACCACCATACGCGTGATTAATATTCCAAACCTAATCTCATCCTGCATTGCATTATTGATGTTGGCAAGCACAGCTTGCTCGCCCATTAAGGTGCTGAACAGCCTCATACCATCACAGGGTTACACCATCAAAGCTGACATTGCATATGGCGCACTTCCGCGGCAAAAAATGGATATTTATCTTCCCAAAATGCCGATCACCGCAAACAACCCTATGCCAGTGATTGTATTTTTTTATGGGGGCAGTTGGGATTCTGGTGAAAAAGAAGACTACTTATTCGCGGCTGAAGCATTTACTTCCAAAGGCTATATGGTGGTCATCCCTAACTACCGCGTATACCCGGATGTCAAATTTCCAGAACTCATGCAAGACCCGGTCAGCGCGGCCAAATGGGTAAAAACGCATATCGCCGAATATGGTGGTGATGCCAATCAGATCATGATGGTAGGACACTCGGCAGGCGCACACTTACTTGTGATGCTGGCACTTAATCCCGATTACTTAGCACAAGTTTCACTCAGCCCGAATGCCTTTAGTGCTTATGTAGGGCTGGCAGGTCCGTATGATTTTCTACCGTTAAAATCTACCAGATTAAAAGAGATTTTTGGTCCGGATAAGACACAATGGACTTCCCAACCAA
>Ga0123394_1002280_pt1 | contig 14103 bp, 10 predicted proteins | sample T10HHNO3metaT_FD_89922 | JGI IMG/M metagenome (GOLD analysis project Ga0123394, IMG submission 89922) | Methane-oxidizing artificial microbial communities from Washington, USA to study methane cycling - T10-HHNO3 metaT (Metagenome... ...
ATGGGTAAGGTGGTGAGTTTGGTAAAACCACTGGTTGCCGGAGTAGCTGATATGGGTAAGGTTTCTGGGCTGATCAAAGCGCGTTTAAGTTAAGATATCCCGTCTTCCGCAATACATGCAGCAATGACAAAAGGAGCGTACAGCTCCTTTTTTTATTAGAGAAGTTTATGCGATACTTAGGCTTATGATTCCAGAAAGCTTCATTCAAGAGTTGCTCAATCGCGTTGATATTGTCGATGTCGTCGATAAGTCAGTACCACTCAAGAAGGCAGGCGCTAATTACTCCGCATGTTGTCCGTTTCATAACGAAAAATCTCCCAGCTTTACTGTCAGTCCGACCAAGCAGTTTTATCACTGTTTTGGTTGCGGCGCCCATGGCACTGCGCTTGGTTTTTTAATGGAGTATGCTGGCCTTAGTTTTGTGGAGGCGGTGCACGAGCTAGCCAAGGGCGTAGGGATGATTGTGCCGCAAGAGACACGCGATCCCGATAGAGTCCCACAAAAAGCTGTGGTGGGCTTGCAAGAAGCGTTGCAGCAGGCCGCTAATTACTATAAAGCTGAGTTAAAAAAATCCGAGCGTGCGATTGCTTATCTTAAAGCGCGCGGCTTAAGTGGGCAAATTGCGGCTAAATTTCAAATTGGTTATGCGCCTGCCGGTTGGCAGAACTTACAAACTGTTTTTCCGCAGTATGAGAACGAGGCATTAGGTGTTGCCGGGCTGGTGGTCACCAATGAGCAAGGTAAGCGCTATGACCGTTTTCGTGATCGCATTATGTTCCCTATTCATGACCAAAAAGGCCAAGTGATTGGCTTTGGCGGTCGCGTGATTAATCCCGAAGATACGCCTAAATACTATAATTCGCCCGAAACTCCTTTGTTTCAAAAAGGCCACGAACTGTATGGCTTGTTTGTTGCGCGCCGTGCCATCCGTGATGCAGGGCGTGTGTTGGTAGTTGAAGGTTATATGGATGTGGTGGCATTGGCGCAATACGGGATTGAGTACGCGGTTGCGGCATTGGGTACGGCAACCACGCCTTTCCATATCACCAAGCTCATGCGCCAAACCGATGAAATTGTATTTAGTTTTGATGGCGACAATGCTGGTAGAACCGCAGCGTGGCGCGCCGCCATGAATGCATTGCCAGCACTGACAGATGGACTGAAGTTGCGTTTTCTATTTTTGCCTAAAGAGCATGATCCTGATAGTTATGTGCGTGAGTTTGGCAAAGAAGCGTTTGAGCGTGAAATGCAAAATGCGATGCCGTTATCGCAGTATATTATTCAGCATTTGGGTGAAAATAATCCGCTTAACTCGCAAGAGGATAAAGTGACGTTTTTGAATGATGCTGAGCCTATCTTAAAGCAAATTTCTGCACCTAGGTTTGCGTTGCTATTACGTAAGCGGATTGCAGAATTGGCACAAGTGACAGAACAAGAAATGCAAAGCATGCTGCGGCTGCCTGCTCCACAAAAGATAGCCCCCAAGGCCATGGCACGTCAAATGCGTACGCCGTTATCGATTAAAAAACGCTTTGTGTTGATGTTGTTAATGCAGCCGCAATTGGCCAATGTTGAGCATTTGCAATTTGTGCAAAATACAAACGAAGAAGACGTGCTACTTAATGCTGTGATACATGCTGCCCTAGGCCAGCCGCAGTCAAAGCCTGCAACTTTGCTGCACAGTATCGCGTCACAAGTAGATGCAAAGTTATTGAGTGAGATACAGCGGGAATTGCACTTACTGGATGAAAGTTTAGACATTGCGCTTGAATTTTCCGGTGCTTGTGCCCAACTAACAGAGATGATGACGGATGTGCGAGACAACCAATTGTTGAGTTCACTCCAGGAAAAGCCATTTGCGCAGCTCACTCACGAAGAGCGTGAGTTGTTGAAAAAATTGACTTTAAAAAGATAAGTGGTTGCTTTGCTTAAATTTTAAGCATAGACCATTTAATTTTTAGGGTGATTTAAGATATAATCTAAGGTTCGCCGTAAATGCGCCAAACGTCAAAAACGATGATGAATGATCACCAGTCAATCGTCATTAGGCACGGCAAAAGCATTGATTGCAACTTCAAGATTCACACAGTTTAAGATTTTATAGATAGGATCGGGCATGGCCAGACCAAAATCAGACAAAACTTTAGAAAAAGAACGCCTTAAACTTGAGGCGGAAACGCCGATAGATCCTGCGCTCCAAGCCATGGATGCAGAAGCGCGTCGCACCCGCCTTAAATCACTTATTGTGTTGGGTAAAGAGCGTGGCTATTTAACTTACGCTGAAATTAATGACCACTTGCCAGACGATGTGCAAGATACAGAGCAAATCGACAGCATCATTGGCATGATCAATGATATGGGTATTCAGGTATATGAAGAGACGCCTGATGCTGAAGTGTTATTGATGTCTGATGCGCCACCGCCTGTAGCCGATGAAGACGCAGTAGAAGAAGCAGAACAGGCGTTAGCTACTGTGGATTCAGAGTTTGGTCGTACAACTGACCCTGTGCGTATGTACATGCGTGAAATGGGTACGGTGGATTTGCTCACCCGCGAAGGCGAGATTGAAATTGCCAAACGTATTGAAGATGGCCTCAAACACATGGTGCAGGCAATTGCCGCTTGCCCGACGACTATTGCTGAATTACTCGCTTTGGTCGATAAAGTAGAAAAAGACGAAATCAGTGTAGATGACCTAGTGGATGGCTTGATTGATAGCGACATTGGTCTAGAAGATGCATTGGCAGTTGAAGATGCCGAGCATGAAGAAGAAGTCTCCGATGATGACGAAGAAGATGATGACGAAGATGGTGCAAAAGCCGCAGCGATTTCTGCAGAAGCACTAGCCAAGCTCAAAGAAGAAGTGTTGGCACGCTTTGCAATCATCCGCACTGCAAATGCGGAAATGAATGTCATCCGTGATACCAAGGGCTCACAAGATGCAAAATATAAAGCCTTGCACCAAAGCGTGCTGGATGAGCTGACCGCGTTCCGTTTCTCTGCAAAACAAGTCGAGGCGTTGTGTGATCAAGTGCGTGAAATGGTAGAAGAAGTGCGTAGCCATGAACGTAAAGTGATGGATTTCTGTGTAGAGAAATCGGGCATGCCACGTCCGCATTTTATTAAATCATTCCCAGGTAATGAAATTAACATGGCTTGGCTGGATGAAGAGTTAGCGCAAAACAAACCGTATGCAGAACGCTTATCACGTTATAGACACTCCATTTTAGATCAGCAAGATCGCTTGATGACTTTGCAAAACCGCGTGGGTATTCCCATCAAAGAGTTGAAAGAAATCAACAAGCAGATGACCACAGGCGAAGCGCGCGCACGTCGTGCTAAGCGTGAAATGATTGAAGCTAACTTACGTTTGGTGATTTCGATTGCTAAAAAATACACCAACCGTGGATTGCAATTCTTGGACTTGATTCAAGAAGGCAACATTGGCTTGATGAAAGCGGTAGATAAGTTTGAATATCGTCGTGGTTACAAGTTTTCGACTTACGCTACTTGGTGGATTCGCCAGGCCATTACACGTTCTATTGCTGACCAAGCACGTACCATCCGTATCCCAGTGCATATGATTGAGACGATTAATAAAATGAATCGTATCAGTCGTCAGATTCTGCAAGAAACGGGTTTAGAACCTGACCCAGCGACCTTGGCTGAGAAAATGGAAATGCCTGAAGATAAGATTAGAAAAATCTTAAAAATCAGCAAAGAGCCAATTTCGATGGAAACACCAATTGGTGATGATGAAGATTCACATTTGGGTGACTTTATTGAAGATAACACCACATTGGCGCCAATGGATGCTGCCGTATACGCAAGCTTGCGCGATGCGACCAGTGAAGTGTTAGAGTCACTCACCCCGCGCGAGGCTAAAGTGTTACGCATGCGTTTTGGTATTGAGATGAACACGGACCACACATTGGAAGAGGTGGGTAAACAGTTTGATGTGACACGTGAGCGTATTCGCCAGATAGAAGCGAAAGCCTTGCGTAAATTGCGTCATCCAACACGCTCGGAGCGTTTAAGAAGCTTCTTGGAAACTGGTCAAGACTAATCTGGCTAGAGGTAATTAGATAAAGCTTACGGCCCCTTAGCTCATGCTTGGTTAGAGCAGCGGACTCATAATCCGTTGGTGCTGTGTTCGACTCACAGAGGGGCCACCATTGATAGAGAGACTCAAGGTTAACGCCTTGGGTCTTTTTTGTTTTTGGTGAGGTAGCCAAGCAAATACAGATGACAGATGACGGTAATTTCAGCCTAAACTGATGGCTGTATGTCAGCTTGTTGTGGGGGATTTGGATTGATTAGCCAGAAGTTGCTAAGCGTTATGACTAGGCTCATTACAGGGGGGGGCTACATTTGTACAGAGGCACCCTACCTGATAATCTTTTCTATTAATTAATTGTCTTCTACTAAGCCAAAAACTTGATGATAGATGGCCGCCGTAATGTGGATAGCAAATAAGGGGTAAATCATCACAGAGATTGCATAATGCATCCCTAACACTATTGTATGAATTGGATTCGCTTTCTCAAGCAGTGGCGGGAACTCAAACAAATCGAAAAAATAAGTTGTTTGGTCAGTTGAGAATAATACCAATATACCTAAAAAACATTGTGTAATGATGATGATGTATATCGACCTGTGAAGTGAAATAGCCAGCAGTTTTTGCCAGGTTTTAATGCTGTAAGAATGAATTGGGTTGGGGTTCAGGTTTCTCCATGTCAATCTAGCAATCATCAACACAAGAAAAATAATACCCATTGAAGAATGTAGTGTGGTTAATTCCACCTTCTCAGGTCCGGATACTTTACCTGCAAGCTGACTAGCCAGCACTACAATAGTTAACAGCATCGCCACACTGGTCCAATGCAATGATCTAGCGATCAAACCATATTGTGTATTTGAATTTTTAAGATCGATACCCATCGCGATTTTGAACCCCAATTTCTAGATTTACACTCAAAACGAATTGCCGGTTATTTGAAGGAGTATCTGAGCGCTTTAATTGCGGCCATTCCAAAACCGAAAGTCGTTAACGATAATGTGGTGTATAGAAATAATATGTAAGGAAGTGAGTGAATTTTGGGAGAAATCGCCAATACTACAAAAGCTGTTGGATTACCTATAGAACCAAGGGCCATTGGCCAAATCACAAACTTGGGCAATCTAATTCTTGACGCATAAAAGCCTAATAGCAACATCGTCATCATTAGAAAATCTAAATGCCCTGATAAAAGGTTGTCAGTGCTAGTAAATATATTGAGCATGTAAGGAATTTTCATGCCTCTAGTCATCACAAGGCACCACGCTAGGACCAAACCTAAAAGCAATGTAATACAGGCTGTCCTAAGTAAAATTACATTGCCTGCATGGTTATCTTCAGTCATCTTTATTTCCCCTTGAAATATTTGTTTTAAATAATTGCACTAGTAATGCTGCCTGATCAAAGCTAGTCCTATACATCCATATCATGATAAATTGACATAAATAGGAAGACAGGTCTGTCTTTTGTGCAGTTTATAGTTATTTTTTTGGTAATGCAACATGAGGTTGGTCAGAGGTCTGGATTACAACTTCAACATTTGAGCAAGGATATTAAAGGCCAACATGATGCGTTGGTGCTGTGTTCGACATCACAGATGTTCACCATTTGAAATCAACGGCATAGTTGGAAATACTTAAACCGACTTTTTTCAGCGTTATCAGCACACACCTAAACACTTTTGGTATGGCTAGCTAAATGTATTCATGAATTAATGGGGGCTACAACATTGAGTACATGAAATTAGCATAGCAAGTGATTAAATCACAAAAAAAGACGGGTGGTTTTGCTCATATATAGATACCATATGCGTGTGGATACACAAAGTGTTGCAACGAAATGATGAATTCGAAGCAAATGACAACTAAGTTACTCAGCGAGATCAAAAACAACTTTTCAGCAATGGCGATTGCTAGTGCCGTCTTTATTGTGTTTTTTGTGATGTTTGAGGTGCTGATTAGTGCAGAGTCTGCAAAAGCCGATGCCAAGCTTCGGGTGGCGGCCTCCCACTATGTGGCAACGCTGAAGTCAAAGGTCGATCGAGAGCTCAATACCTTACTATTCGTGTCGAATGGTTTGTCTAGCTATTTAACCATCTATCATCACGAGTTGGACCATCAGCGTGTACAAAATGTGCTGGCAGATTTATACACTAGAACAAATAATGTTAGAAATCTAGCAATCGCCGTAGGGTACACCATCACCTATATGTACCCTATACAATCCAACGAAAAAGCGATAGGGGTAGATTATCGCAATTTACCGCAACAATGGCCCAAAGTAAAAGAGGCGATAGACCGCCATCAGGGCGTGCTAACTGGGCCTTTGGACTTGGTGCAAGGTGGCAGGGGCTTGATTTATCGTTACCCAGTCTACATCGATCAAAAATACTGGGGGCTGTTGTCTACCGTTATTAACTCCGATGCTTTTTTTGATTCGGCCTTTCGGCCGTTACTTAATGATGAGTTTGATTTTGCTATCCGTGATCAACATGGAAAAGCCGTGTATGGTGATTCTGATTTATTTCATCGTCAGGGCGCAATCATTTCTACTAGTGATTTCCCGGATGCAGCATGGGAATGGGTGGTGTTGCAAAAAACGGAAAAAGCTCCGCAATTGATTGTGATTGCCAGGCTGATGGGGATTGTCATTGCGGTGCTATTATCAGCGTTGGTTTACTTTTTATTGCGCGAGCGGAAAATGCTCACCGCGTTGGCCATGCATGATAGTTTAACTGGGCTGGCTAATCGTCGTTTATTGGACTTTAGGTTAGAACAGGCGCTTGCGCATGCAAAACGCTTTAAACGTAATTTGGCCATATTGTTTGTGGACATCGATCATTTCAAAAAATTAAACGACACCTACGGCCATGATGTGGGTGACGCTTTGCTCAAGGTGATTGCGACGCGGCTCAAGTCGGCGATTCGTGATGTGGACACGGTTAGCCGCATTAGCGGAGATGAATTTGTCATTGTGCTAGACGAACTCAATGACATTAACGATGCCAATGTGGTTGCCGGAAAGATTGTCCATTTATTTAAAGAACATGCTGAAGTATTGGGCGAGCGTGTGCCCATGAGTGTGAGTATCGGCGTGGCTAGTTTTGGTCAGGATGGTGAGGAAACAACTAAACGCTTGCTAAAAAAAGCAGATATTGCGCTGTATGAAGCAAAGGGCGCTGGTAGAAATCAATTTAGGGTGTTTACAGAAGTGGAACAGAAAAGCTTATTTGATAGCTGAAGGTCCTAACCAGTCATTCAAAATAAAAAACGCGCCATTGCGCGTTTTTTATTGTTGAGAACAGCTAGAAGTTGTGGGTCACTTGTACACTTAGTACATCAGCACTACCTTGATATTTACCATTGATATTACCGTTAAACCCCTCAGCCGCATTGTTTTGGACATCATCAATTTTTGCATCTTTGACGAATAGATGAGCATAACCAATATCTAGTTTTGTATTTTCTGTTGCTTGCCAGCCGGCGCCTAGGGATAACCATTTTCTATCATTGTCTGGAATGCGAGCCGTACGATATTGAGTATCAATAGGCCCTTCGTCATATGCAATCCCTGCCCTTAGTTTTAACTTTTCATCATAGTGATAATTAAGGCCAATTGAGTAGCGTAATGTATTGTTCCAATTTTCAGGCGTGACTGCATCAGGTAATGCATTGCTGAAGTCAATTCGAAGCTCTTTAAATCTGCTCCAGCGTGTCCAAGTCACATCGCCAAGTAAATCCCATTTACTATTTAAGCTGCTAAAAGCACTAAAAGAGGCGGTTTCAGGTAAGTTAACACCAGCTTTTACATTGGTGTTATTAACTGAAGCTACGCCTGCAAACTTCGCATCACCTTCAAGCTTTTGTGTCACTTTTGAGCGGTAAGCTAAGCCAAATCGTGTATCGGGAGTCGCTTGATAGATTGCACCGATATTGGCACCAAATCCCCAATCATCACCCTTAATTTTTACGTCACTTTCTGCTGCAGTAACGCGGTTCAATGCACGTGTTAGTTCGGCTTGAATCCACATGGCAGAAACGCCAAATCCGAGCGACAGCTGATCATTTAATTTGAACGCGATTGAAGGATTGATGTTAACTGTTTTTAATTCAGATTTATCTGCTTGAAATCGACCAACCCAGTCATTGTTATAATCTGTTTTAAGCCGAAACGGTGCATTGATAGCGAATCCAAATTTGACGGTGTCTGTTATATCTGTTTTGTAGTAAATGTTAGGCACAAATCCAAATCCACCGAGGTCGCCGCCATTACCTCCCCTAGGAACTAAAGCGGCTGGAGCACTAAAGCCTTTGGTTGAGCTGTTGTCGTTAAAGTCAGCACTAAGTCTGATGACGTGCAAAGCTCCTGCAGCTTGCGTTCCTTGGATATACGTCATGCCCGCTGGATTGAAAAAAATGGTACTTGCATCTTCTGCAACTGCGGCTGCGCCCGCGTAGGCATTCCCCGTTCCACTGGCACTTTGCTCAATTAATGCAAAACCAGCCGCATGCGTGACGATAGGTGCAGCAAACAGCGCTGCGGACAGTAACGATTTTTTCATAAAGCCCCCCTGAGCAAATATTGGTGATATTTAGTTATATTTATGTTGATGCATTAATTTGAATATTCGGCGTGAATTTTCTCTAACCTAGGTCTAATTTTAACTAAAGTTTTGACCAAGTCCGGGTCAAAATGCTTACCTGCTTCGCTTTGTATAAACTGGATCGCGGCATCGACTGACCAAGCCTCTTTGTAAGGACGTTTGCTGGTCAACGCATCAAACACATCCGCAATTGCGACGATGCGTGCGGAAACAGGAATTTTTTTACCAGACAAGCCTTTAGGGTAGCCATTGCCATCGAAGCGTTCGTGGTGGGAAAGCGCGATTTCTGCGCCTTTTTGCAAATACTTAGAAGGGCTGTCTTGCAGTACTTGAAAGCCAATGATCGGATGCTTGCGCATAATGGCTGTTTCTTCTTCACTCAATGGACCGGCTTTGAGTAACACATGATCTGGTATGCCTACCTTGCCAATATCATGTAGCGGCGCAGCGAGTTCGATAGTCTCAGCTTCATCTTCAGAAAATCCAGCGGCTTCGGCCAAGATTCTGGCATACAGTGCCATACGTACCAAGTGGCGAGAGGTCTCATAGTCTTTATACTCGCCAATCCGTGCAAGCCGCATCAAGGTTTCTTTTTCACGTGCGCGAATTTCAGCGGTAGCTGCTTGCACCAAGCTTTCAAGTAAATTGCTTTTCGTTTCCAACGTCATTTGTTGTTGGCGCATTGTCAGTAGGTTTTTGCATCTTGCCGTGCACTCTTGTACATCAATCGGTTTGGTTAAAAAGTCGGTGACACCTACATCCAAAGCGGTATTGCGTGTTTCCGTATCTTTCTTGATGGTGATCATGATGATCGGAACGAAATAATAGGCAGGGATGGTTTTCACCATTTTGACAAAATCAATGCCGTTCATTTCCGGCATCACATAGTCAATCAGGATGAGATCGGCCGTGTTTTGTGTGGCCCACTCTAACGCGCGCTCAGGATTGGTTTTCTCAATGACATGCATCTTGGGATGTATGCTTTTTACCACTTGAGAAAGGATTGTTCGACTGGTCGTCTGATCGTCAATGATCAGTACGGTTGAGTCGTCGAACATGTTAATCGATTTCATGAGGTCCCTCATTGCTTTAGCAAAACACACGCTTTTTTTAATTTAAAGAATACACAGTCTAGCAAAAAAAAGGCGATGTGAGTGCGTACGGATGAATTTTTATTTTATTTATAAAAATCAGTTACTTGGAATGGTATTGTTAATAAACGACCACCCGAAGCCTATATCGCGCTAACACTAAATAAAACAATGCATTACATTGTTTAGTTAAATGGTACCACACAAATTATTATCGCGATATTTACATGCGCTATGGATGTTAATAATTTGATCGTGCATGCATGAATTGGTTTTGTGGTTTTAGATCGAACGCAATGCAAATACGGGCTTGTTGTGCGCTAAAGGGAATGGTGCGATGAAACAGTGACGATGGAAATAATACGATATCGCCAACATTGGGTTTGATGAATGCGGTGGGGAAGTTTGTATGTTGTTGCGGGTAGTCATCGCCATGTGTACCGTATTCAAATGCGCCTTCTTTTTCGTCCTCGGTCTCTGGCATGGCAAGGTAGACTGCGCCACTAATCCAGCCAATTTCATGGATATGCGCATTTAAGTGGCCGCCCTGCTGCATGCTGACATACCATGAACTGGTAAATTCCAATGTTTGCGGGAAGGCGGTGATTAAAGTGCAGTCAGTTCCTGCAAAATGCTCGCGATACGCGACAAACTCCTGCTGAATCAACTCTGCCAATTGCCTAAAGGAAGCCTCTGGGCGTTTGAATAAGTTACCCGCCGATTGCTTGCCATTGGTCAGCCGTGCTTGCTTACGCTCTGCAATATCTGCATGGTGAATATCATGTAGCAGCGCGTTGAGCAGCGCGCTGTTCGGTGCAAGCGCTGGAATGGCGCGATGGTAGACATGCTGTAATCCGTCTTTGCAAAAATTGTATGGATCTGCTTCGTTAAAGTTAATGCTGTAATGTGTGGAGAGCGTTGCCAAAAAAGGGGAGGTATGTGGTGCTTGTTGAATCAGTGCATCGCGCTTTTGCTTAAATGCATCAAATTGTTCGGCTTTATATAGGCAGTAGAGAATGCGCTCTTGCCAATCATCCAGTTGTGATTGCTCAAAATAGGGGATGGCTTCTGTAAATCGTTTGGCCAGATACAAAAATTCTGCCATGTTGTAGTTGGCGCTGGCGTGCTGCGCGTTGAGTGATAGCGCGCGCTGATATTGCTGAATCGCCTCTGGCATATTGCCCAAATCGCGGTATGTTTCGCCTAAATTGTTGTAGGCATCGGTATAGTTTGGAAACAGTTGGATGGCTTGTTGATAATGCTTCACCGCTTCATGTAGTAAGCCTTTGTCACGTAATACGGTGCCTAAGTTAAAGTGGCCACGCGCATCTTGTGGATTAATGCGTAACCCGGTTTGATAGCACTGAATGGCGCCATCTAGATTGCCTTGTCGTTGCAGAATAGTACCCAAATTGCCATGCGCCTCAAAAAAGCCAGGCTGCAGTTGAATTGCTTTGCGATAGGCGTGCTCGGCTTCTTGTAACTGATTGAGTTGGGTGTGCGCAATCGCCAAATTAAAATGTAAATCTGGCATATTGGGTTGAAGCTGAATCGCCGCCTGATAGCTCATCACCGCCTCGGCATATTTTTGTTGCTGGTCCAGCGCTAGGCTTAATACGTGATGCAAAATAAACTCGCGTGGATGTTGCGCAATCAGTGCCACTGCCTTTTGCTCGGCCATTGCTAGATGACCTTGATTCAACAGTTGAATCAATTGCTGAATGACGCTTGGCTGTGGGCTGCTGGAAAAAGATTTAGCCATGATGAGTCGGTAAAAATATGTGTGTAGTTATCTGGGTTAATTGTTTTGTAGCCGGTTGGCCAAATGCCTTAATAGTTGCATGGCCACCTTGGGGTCTTCTGCCAGCATGGTATCAATATTCTCTGCGTAAATCACGATAATCTGCGCCTGTTCCGATGCGACGATTGCATCGGCATTGGCTGGCAGATCGGCCAGCATGGCAATCTCGCCAAAATAATCGCCGGATTTTAAAACATGCTTAACTGTGCCATTTTGCGTGATGTGGACAGTGCCATCCACAATGAAGTATAGATTGCGTTCAATATTGCCTTGCTCGATGACTGTGTCATGTTGACTATAGCTTTTACCATAGCGCTGCATCAGTGCATCAATGTAATTGGCCTTGTTGGGGATGTTGTCGAACAAGCCTTTGAGCAGCAGTACATCTTTTTTTCTGAGCGTGGCAATTAGCTCTGTCCCTAATAAAAATACGGCAAAATTTAAATACAGCCAGGTGATGGAGACAAACAATGCTTTCATGCTGCCAAAAATCGCACCGTAGTTTTCGTTAATGGATAAAAACAAGCCAAAGGCTGGCCGCATGGCTAGCCACAGTAGTGCGGTGACCGACGCACCAATGAACAAGTGTGTAAAGGCTACCCGCATGGGGAAAAACACACGATAGAACCCAGTAATTAATAGCGTGGTGAGTAGTAAGGTAAATATAGAGCCTAATACATTGAGCTGAAAGGTGGAGAAGTGATTGGCTAAAAACCTTACTACACGTTCAAGTAAAAAGCCTGCAGAGGTAAATAAGAAAAAAAGTAACAGTATGCCCAATACGGAAAGGATGTCTTTTACTTGTCGCATCACAAAGGATGGCATTTCTACTTTTGCGGCAATGGTGTAAAAGGAGGCGCGCATAGCGCTGGCCAGTGGTGTGACACTCCAAAGTAACACAATCAGCCCCAATGCACCCCAAGCGGCTTTGGTTTGGGTGGCGTTATACACTTCCACCATAATCTTGCTACTTAAATCAGGTACTAGATTGCCAGTAAGGATCGCTAGTTTAACAATGGCATAATCGGATGAGTACACCAGATGGCTTAGTAAAAAGAAAATCAGCAGTACCAGGGGAATTAATGCAAACAATGCATAAAACGAAAGCGAAGCCGACAAGCTCATGATGTTGTGGCGGCCAAACCCTGCCAGTGTCTCGCGCAGCACAAATAACGGTGTCGCATATTCTTGCTTGGCGTAAGAGTTCAGCGGCGTGGTTACCACCGGGTGATCCGCGAGTTTTTTAAAGTCAGGTAACTTTTTAATCTGCATATAGTTTGATAAAGCGGCCGATAAAAATACGTGCTAGCTATTCTAAGTGTTTGTAGCGGTTTGTTGCAGCCACTAATGCGTTGCAGGTGCCAGTTTCCATGGCGGAGTGCCCTGCATCAGGCACCATCACAAACTGCGCATGCGGCATTGCTTGATGCAACTCCCATGCTGTTTGTGGTGGGCACACCATATCATAGCGGCCTTGCACAATCGTCGTTGGGGTATTCGCAAGTTTTTCTGATGCCTCTTGAAGCAAATCACGTTGCCCGACAAAACATTGATGCAATATATAGTGGATTTGAACGCGTGCACGCGCCAGTTCCACTTTGCCATTGACGGGATTGCTGCTTGGATTATTAACCAAACTCATGATACTGCTTTCGTAAGCATTCCAATGAATCGCAGCAGGGATATTGATATTCGGGTCTTCGGAAAACACCAAGCGTTCAAACGCATGTAGTGGCGATTCACGCTCTGCCTCTGGTAGGTAGTGACACAAAGTTTGCCATTGGTCTGGGAAAAACAGATTGATTTGACCTAAGAACCAATTGAGCTCAAATGGGCGGCTCAAGAAAATGCCGCGCAGTACTAGGCTGATGACAGCGCTGGGATGTGTGCACGCATAACTTAGTGCTAGCGTGCTGCCCCATGAGCCACCAAACACATGCCAGCGTTTAATATTCAAATGCTTTCTAATTTGCTCTATATCTGCAACAAGGTCATCAGTGGTGTTATTGATGACTTCACCTTCCGGTGTGCTGCGCCCGCAACCACGCTGATCGAACAAAATCACATGATAATGCTTGGGGTCAAAAAAACGACGCTGTGTCGGATTGCATCCGCTGCCTGGGCCGCCGTGCAGAAAAATAACGGCTGGACCATCTGGGTTGCCGCATTGTTCAAAATAAACCCGGTGGATAGGATCCACTTGTAACCAATCGCTATGAAAAGGTTGAATTTCTGGATACAAGTCAGATTGGATTTTTGCAGACATTAAAAATTCTTTCTCTTTGATTTTATTGAATAAATTGCCGTATTAATTTTTGGATAAAAATAGCTGTAAAAAATATTCGAATATTTGTTAATAAATTGTAACTAAACTGTTGCAATTAGAAACAAGTTGTTTTATATTGCATTCCTCACATGCAAATGTGATGAAAAGTATGCTCTAAGATTGAGGTAATCGCTAGACCTAGTTAGTGCCTTAATATTCGAGTTTGCTTTCAATTAACCCTTAGTAATATAACTTTGGAGATCAACATGCAAGTTAATAAAATCA
>Ga0123394_1010588_pt1 | contig 13957 bp, 10 predicted proteins | sample T10HHNO3metaT_FD_89922 | JGI IMG/M metagenome (GOLD analysis project Ga0123394, IMG submission 89922) | Methane-oxidizing artificial microbial communities from Washington, USA to study methane cycling - T10-HHNO3 metaT (Metagenome... ...
CAGCGTGCTCTATGGCGATACGACGGATGGGGCTTGGTATTTCCAGATGTTGCGTGATAGCAAACCGATTCATGAGATACGTGATCACCTCATGTTCGGGCAAGATAGTCTGGGCAATACCGGGCACCAAGGTCAAGATAAAGCAGCCGCTATGACAGACGAAATGGAAGTCTGTGGCTGTAATGGTGTATGCAAAGGCACGATCGTCAAAGCCATTCAAGAAAAAGGCTTGTTCACCATTGACGACGTTAAAAAACAAACCAAAGCGGGTTCAAGCTGCGGCTCTTGCACAGGCTTGGTCGAGCAAATTTTAGCCTCTACTTTAGGGGGTGGTTATGCACCGCCTTCTAGCAGCAAATCGATTTGCGGTTGTACCGATAAGAGCCACGAGGTCGTCCGTGAAGAAATTCGCAAAAACAAATACCTGAATATTCCAGATGCGATGAAAGGCATGAGCTGGGGCACACCTAACGGTTGTGCAACTTGCCGCCCTGCATTGAATTACTACCTAATTTCCAGCTGGCCACACGAAGCCAAAGATGATCCGCAATCACGCTTTATTAACGAACGCGTGCACGCAAATATCCAGAAAGATGGTACCTACTCTGTGATTCCACGTATGTATGGCGGCGTTACATCCTCTGATCAATTGCGCAAAATTGCCGATGTGGCCGACAAATACAATGTGCCAATGGTGAAAGTCACTGGCGGTCAGCGTATTGACTTGCTCGGTGTGAAAAAAGAAGACCTCACCAGCATGTGGGCAGATTTAGATATGCCTTCTGGCTACGCTTACGGCAAATCGATCCGTACTGTTAAAACCTGTGTGGGTTCTGAGTTCTGCCGTTTTGGTACACAAAACTCTACGCAACTCGGCATTGATATTGAAAAAGCGTTTGACCACATGTGGGCGCCGCATAAAGTGAAGTTTGCGGTGTCTGGCTGCCCACGTAACTGCGCGGAATCTGGCATTAAAGATGTCGGCATCATTGGCGTCGATTCTGGCTGGGAGATTTATGTCGGTGGTAACGGCGGTATCAAAACTGAAGTCGCCCAGTTCCTCTGCAAAGTGAAAACGGCAGAAGAAGTGATTGAGTACTCTGGTGCGTTTATCCAAATTTACCGCGAAGAAGCGCGTTACCTTGACCGTACCGTGCACTGGATTGAACGTGTAGGTCTGGATTACGTGAAGAAACGTATTCTAGAAGATGCCGAAGGCCGTACCGCCGCTTATGAGCGCTTGCTGTACGCCTTACAAGGTTCTGTAGACCCTTGGGCGGATCGCGTGAAAAAACGTGCTGAGCATAAAGAGTTCGACACTATTACAGTGTAGTGCCGCACGGCCTAATACCGCTTCTTTTTCAATCAAGAGCCCGTGAGACGACCCGTTTCACGCTTAACAATATATAGGTGAAGCTGAATACTTCACCAAGGAGATGATCATGCAAAAAAGTTTTTGGGAAGTCGGCCATAAGCCCACTTTATTTTCTGCCTTTTTCTACTTTGATTTAAGCTTTATGGTGTGGGTCATGTTAGGCCCACTCGCCGTGCAAATCGCGGCAGACCTGAATCTAACGCCAGCACAAAAAGGGTTAATGGTCGCCACACCAGTGCTGACAGGCGCTTTGCTGCGTATTTTTATGGGCGTGTTGGTTGATCAAATCAAGCCTAAAAAAGCGGGTTTAGTGGGCCAGTTTATTGTGATTGCCGCACTGCTGGTGGCTTGGCTGCATGGTGTGCATACTTATCAACATACCTTGTTATTAGGCATGTTCTTGGGCTTTGCCGGTGCAGCGTTTGCCGTGGCACTGCCATTGGCCTCACGCTGGTACCCGCCAGAGCATCAAGGCACGGCATTAGGCATTGCGGGTGCAGGCAACTCTGGTACAGCGTTAGCCGCGTTATTTGCGCCAGGCTTAGCGATTGCATTCGGCTGGAACAACGTGTTTGGTTTAGCGCTCATCCCACTCAGCATTGCCTTGTTGGTGTATGTGATTTTTGCCAAAGACGCACCGGACGCACCCGCAGCCAAATCTTTAGGGCAATATCTTGCTGTATTAAAAGACAAAGACGCTTGGTGGTTCATGTTCTTTTATAGCGTGACCTTTGGCGGTTTTGTTGGCTTGGCTTCTTCATTGACTATTTATTTCAATGACCAATATGGTCTACCGCCAGTCCATGCTGGTTACTTTACGGCCGCATGCGTGTTTGCTGGTTCATTGGTACGCCCATTTGGTGGCTTATTGGCAGACCGTATCGGTGGCATTCGTTCACTCACCATCATGTACATCTTGGCGGCCTTGTTCTTATTTATCTTAAGTTTTGGTATTCCAACTCAAGCCTTAGGCTTAACGGTTGTGATTCTGGCTATGGCAGCACTCGGCATGGGCAACGGTGCAGTGTTCCAATTGGTGCCGCAACGCTTCCGCAGAGAGATTGGCGTCATGACTGGGTTGGTTGGTATGGCGGGCGGCATTGGTGGTTTCTATCTTGCTTCCAGCTTGGGCTACTCTAAACAAGTGACCGGCAGCTATCAAATTGGCTTATTGATATTTGCCGGATTGGCCATCTTAGCCATGGTGGGATTAATGGGTGTGAAAACACGCTGGAGAACTACCTGGGGTGCTGCAACGGCTACCACCGCTAAGGTATAGTGGCTGTTTTAATCGTTAAGTATTGTCATGTCACTGAAATTTAGCGTTGGCGAAAGTAGCCTAGTAGGGCCACGCACACGTAATGAAGATTACGCGGGTGTGGTCACGCCAAACCACGCGGTGCTCGCCACCAAAGGTGCGCTCATTGCGGTGGCTGATGGTGTCAGTGGCAACGCGGGTGGGCGCGAGGCCGCTGAAATGACAGTGCGTACAGTCTCTGCCGATTACTATGCAACCCCTGATACTTGGCAAATCCATATCTCGTTAGAAAAAGTGTTGAGTGCCGCCAACCGTTGGGTGCTGGCACAGGCCGCAGCTAATCGCGATATGTCTGGCATGGCGACAACATTATCGCTACTTGTATTGAAAGGGCAGCGTTATATTCTGGCGCATGTGGGGGATACACGTATTTATCGGTTGCGCAACAAAACGCTCACACAACTCACGACCGATCATGTATGGGACAGACCCGACATGCGCCACGTGCTCAAGCGCGCAGTAGGGTTAGATAGCACGCTTAATGTAGATTTTTCCGAAGGCCTATTAGAAGTAGGCGACACCTTTGCCATGATGAGTGATGGCGTATGGGAGCCATTAGGTGAGAAAGCGATCCATCATGCCATGATGCTATACGACAGCCCGCAAATGATCAGTGACCACCTCACCAAAACGGCGTTGGAAAAAGGTGGGCAAGACAATGCAACGGCAATCATTGTGCGCATCGATGAGATTGGCACCGATAACCTGAATGATTTACTCTCGGATGCACAAAACTTAGCCGTGCCACCCAAGCTAAAAGTGGGCGATGCACTGGATGGCTTTGAAGTGCAGGATATCTTGCATGACTCACGCGCTACCGTACTGTACAAAGTCAGAAACCAGAGCAAGCAATTGTTTGTATTAAAAACACTGCAGCCCATCATGGCCAATGATAAAGACAGTTGCCAAGCACTATTGAATGAAGAATGGCTGGCTAAACGCGTGGTTTCGCAATGCGTGCCTCAAGTGCTGCCGTTAACGGCAGAACAGCGCAAGCATTTGTATTATGTGATGACCTGGCACGAAGGTGCGACCTTGCAGCAGCGCATTGAACATGGACATCACTTTACGGTCAATGGCGTAGCCAAGACCGCTGAAGACCTGATGCGAGGCATCAGCATGTTGCACCGCTTAAATATTATTCATCGCGACATCAAACCAGCCAACATTCATATTGGCTCAGACCAGCGTTTGCGCATTTTAGATTTAGGGGTAGCACTCAATACCACCATCGGCACACCGGAAACCATGAGTAACCCTGGCACGCCAAGCTTTATGGCACCGGAATTATTTGAAGGTAAGTCTGCAGACATCACTACCGATATTTATGCGGCAGGCGTCACGCTGTATTACTTGCTGACCAGAAAATATCCTTATGGCGAGATCGAGCCTTTTCAAGCGCCACGTTTTGGCGAGCCGATTCGCCCCACACGCTACCGTCCGGATATTCCGGCATGGCTAGAAAATATCATTCTTAAAGCTGTTGCACGAGATAGTGATAAACGCTTTGAAACAGCAGACGAGATGTTACATGCGCTGGAATACGGCGAGCTCAAACCCATTGCATTGCAACGCACACCACTGATTGCAAGAGCCCGATTACTCAAATGGCAGTGGCTGGCGATTTTCTCTCTGATCCTTAATTTTTTATTTATTTATTTACTAATAGTCTCTTAACATAGACTGCATTTCATATCATTTTGGAGTTTTTATGAGCTGGACAAAAGTTTGCCCCTTAACCGAAATCCCTAAACTGGGTTCACGCTTGGTGCGTACTGAAAAAACAGATATTGGTATTTTCCGCACCGAAGATGACCGTGTATTTGCGCTGAACAATACCTGTCCACACAAAGGCGGCCCACTCTCGCAAGGGATTGTCTATGGTGACAAAGTGGCCTGCCCGCTACATAGCTGGAAAATCAGCTTGGTAGACGGCAAAGCGGAAGAGCCAGATGTAGGTCAAACCGCTTGCTATGCAGTCAAAGTAGAAGATGGTATGGTGTATTTAGAAATTTGAAGTTAGTAATTTAAAGACGGACAAAGTAGCAAATGGCAAATCAAGTGCAATCCCCTATCAATCCTGCGGTCAAAGAGACCAAGGCTACCTGTTGCTATTGTGGCGTGGGTTGTGGCGTGATTATTAAAACAGAGCATCAACGTATTATTGATGTGAAAGGTGACCCCGACCACCCTGCCAATTTCGGACGCCTATGCACCAAGGGTTCAACCCTGCACCTCACGGCCAAATTGGATGCACGCGGCCTCTATCCGGAATTGCGTACCGAGCGCGGTGCCGAGCGTCAGCGTAGTACTTGGGATGCGTCTCTGGATTATGTGGTGGATAAATTCGCCGACACCATTGCACAACATGGTCCGGACTCCGTGGCCTTTTATATTTCGGGCCAATTGCTAACCGAAGACTACTATGTGTTCAACAAGCTGGCTAAAGGCTTGATTGGCACCAATAACGTCGACACCAATTCACGCCTATGCATGAGCTCCGCCGTGACTGGTTACAAAGCCACATTGGGTGCAGACTCCCCACCCGCCTGCTATGAAGATATCGATCATACCGGGTGTTTGTTTATTGCAGGGTCGAATACCGCTTTTGCACACCCGATTATTTTCCGCCGCATCGAAGATGCCAAAGCTAAAAATCCTGACATGAAAGTTGTAGTGGTCGATCCACGCCGCACCGATACGGCACAGTTTGCTGATTTACATTTGGCCATTTTACCGGGCACCGATGTTGCACTATTCAATGGTCTATTACACGTGATGCTCTGGGAAGGGCTGTTGGATATGCAGTATATCCGCAACCACACCGAAGGTTTTGACGCTTTAAAAGAAACCGTACGCGAATACACCCCTAAAATGGTGGCTGATATTTGCGGCATCAGTGAGCAGGATATTATTCAAGCGGCTAAATGGTTTGGTGCTGGTCCTACGCTCTCCATGTATTGCATGGGGCTCAATCAATCGGTGCACGGCACGGATAAAAATGCGGCACTCATCAACCTACACTTGGCCACCGGCCAAATTGGCAAACCGGGCGCTGGCCCATTCTCGCTCACCGGACAACCCAATGCCATGGGTGGCCGTGAAGTCGGCGGCATGGCCAACTTACTCTCTGGCCACCGTGACTTAGCCAATGCCGAGCACCGCGCAGAAGTGGCGAAATTATGGGACATTGATGATGTGCCCGCCCAGCCCGGAAAAACTGCGGTTGAAATGTTTGATGCCATTAAAAAAGGTGAAATCAAAGCGGTATGGATTGCCTGCACCAACCCAGCACACTCGATGCCAGACCTGAATAATGTACTAGAAGCGCTGAATACTGCCGAACTCGTCGTCCTGCAAGATGCCTTTAACAACACCGACAGCAACCAATACGCCGATGTGTTCTTTCCAGCCACGACATGGGGTGAAAAAGAAGGCACCGTGACTAACTCGGAACGCAGAATCACACGCTTGCAAAGTGCATCGCCCAAGCCGGGTGAAGCGCGCCACGATTGGGAAATCGCGGTGGACTTTGCACAACGTTTAGAGAAAAAACTTGTATCAAAATCTATCACGGGTAAATCATTATTTGATTATCCCACCACGGAAAGTGTGTTCAACGAGCACCGTGAAACAACACGCGGACGCGATTTAGACATTACCGGACTCAGCTACCAGTTGCTGGAACAACAAGGTCCGCAACAATGGCCATTTAAAGAAGGTGCAACGACTGGTGAGGCACGCCTGTATACCGATGGCGTATTCCAAAAACCTAACGGCAAAGCGCAGTTCCACAACGCAGTATATAAAGGTACTGCCGATAAAACCGACGCGCGCCATCCGCTGCACCTACTGACTGGACGCTTACGTGACCAGTGGCATGGCATGAGCCGCACCGGCACCATTGCGCAACTTTATAATCATGTGGAAGAGCCGGTTGTGTCTATGAATCAGGATGACATGACGCGCCGGCAGCTCAAGTCCGGCGACATTGTGAAACTGAGTAATAAACGCGGCAGCCTGAATATTCGTGTGCAGCAATCCGAAGAAGTCAAACCGGCGGAAACCTTTATCCCTATGCACTGGGGAAGCCAAACGATGAGTGGCTTGGGTGTCAATGCCTTGATGCCGCCAGCATTTGATAAGACCTCTAAGCAGCCTGAGCTAAAACATACGGCCATTAAGATTGAAAAGCTGGATCTGCCTTGGCAAATGACGGTCATGCGCACTTGCAGTAATCTAAGTTTGGTTGAAAACATTCGCCCCCTACTTAAAGAGTTTGATTACGCCACCTGCGGATTGTATGGTCGTGACCACGGCATGGTCGTATTGCGTGCATCGCATCATACTGCGCCTGATGCCGCGATTATTCAACGTTTGGACCAAATGCTTGGCATGGTGGAAGACGCACCCATGCTAAATTATGACGATGCCAAACGCGGTATCCATAAACGCATCTTGGTAGAATCAGGCCAAGTGACTGGCGTGAAACTGATTGGTGAAACATTGGCAGCAGACTGGCTGAAACAAGTGATGCAACAAGGCCAATTTACCGATGAACTCAGACGTTGGGCACTTGCGCCATTAAGTGCGCCACCTAGCGGTCAAAAAAGCCGTGGCAAAATTGTGTGTAACTGCTTTGATGTGTCAGAGAATGAAATTATCGACACCTGTGAAGCTGGGGCAGACTTGCAAACGCTACAAGCCAAGTTGCAATGCGGCACCAACTGTGGCTCTTGTGTGCCAGAACTCAAACGTTTAGTGAAAGCACATAGCACACTTAAGGTAGGTTAAACCTCAATCAAGGTCGGCGTACCAACCCGGCCTTTTTCTTTCGCGATTTTTGTGATGTACTTGGCAAAATCGGGGTCTTCACCTTGCAACAGCCTTGGCAACCACTCCCGAAAATCATCGCGCTCGCACCACTCGCGCATATAGTCATCCCATGAATACCAACGCCGCAATTGCTTGCCCGCCATATTGGGCTCGTAAGCAAGTAAATAGGCACGTTCAAATAATGAAATCAAAATTTCAAACATCACGTACATACGCTCCAGTTGCTCTTCTGTTAGCTGCTCAATACTGGATTGTGAGCGCAATTTAAGGTCTGGATTCGCCATCACCAGCTTAAGAAAATCGGTATAGGCATCCGACAATAACTGATACACCTCTTCTTCTTCGTTCTCACGTTCTTTACGCTGCTCTAGCATAAATGAGAGGATTGCCAACGGCAAACCAAACACCGTCACAATGTAACTTAACAATTCCCAAGTTTGCAAAGACATCTCAGGCTCCTCGCTCTTAAAGTAAACCGCGCTCTACAAACGAACAGGTACTATTGCCCGCCACAATAAAATGATCCAACACCCGCACATCCACCAAGGCCAATGCTTGCTTTAATGCCTGTGTCAGGCTTTCATCCGCCTGGCTAGGCTCAGCAATGCCAGAAGGATGATTATGTGCAAAAATAACAGAAGCGGCATTGTGATGCAGCGCGCGCTTCACCACTTCACGCGGATAGACGCTGGTTTGCGTCAACGTGCCCTCAAACAACACTTCCTGCGCCAATACCCGATTTTGCGCATCCAGCAACAGCAGCATAAACACTTCTCGCGGTAATATCCCTAGCTTGAGCATCAAATAATCACGTACTTGCTTAGGCGAGGACAACACATCGCGTACCTGCATTTGCTCTGCCAATGCCCGCTGACTCATCTCAAAAATTGCTTGTAACTGGCAATACTTGCTTTCACCCATGCCATGCACTTGGTTGATTTGCACTAGCGACGCCGAAAAAATGCCATTTAAACTGCCAAACTGTTGCAAAAGATCACGCGCTAAGTCTACTGCGCTTTTACCTGTTACCCCTACGCGCAAAAAGATGGCAAGCAACTCCGCATCTGACAATGCCGCTGCTCCCTGCTGCATCAGCTTTTCTCTTGGGCGCTCCCCTTCAGGCCAATCTGTAATCGCCATGCTGTGCTTTCTTTTCTTTCTTATATTGAAATGACCATCTGATGATTATCGCACCCAGCCAATTTCTCTTGCAGTTTTGCGTCCAATCAAAGTTAACCGCAAGCTCTTAGGTACCTCTGCAGTACTTTCGGTCAGTGGCACTCTGCCACCCATCAGCTCTGCATAATCTTGTGGCAATCTGGGCTGTTTCTCTGGCTCGGCGTAACCGTCGGGGAAACTAGGCAATCCGTTCGCTAAGTCATACTTGTCAGTTGCTTTGACCGTATGTAGCAGTTCATGCGCCAGAATCACCAAATTCTTTTTGGCATACGCTGCATCGGCAAACAAGTTCACACGCCCTATTCTGCCTTTATTTAAAGCCGTTGAATGCGTAAGGCGAGGGCTAGTTAAAGGATCATGGTATAGCAAATACAGCCGGATATCCGGCTTAACCGACATGCTAGGTGAGTTTTTCCAGGCAAAATATCTAAACTGTAAACTCCATAGCACGACTTTCAATACGCCACTTTCCACTGGGGGTGCTGGAGGAATTTGATTGATTTTATCCCCGAGTCGAATCTCAAATGGGCGACGCAAGCCTAACTGATAACGTTGTGCTTCTTCTGCAAAATACTCTGCCACCGGCTCAAAATCTTGGGGGGTGAGTGTGTTAATGTAAGTGCTTACTACCGCGCTATTATCTGCATTGATAGGATATACCGCTACATAGAAATTTTTATTCCAATCCAAATCCGCATCTTCTTGTAACGTCTGCTGAATCACCGTTGCAAGAATCAACAGCAGAATGATAATGCGTATTTTTTTCCACATAAGGCGCCTGTTTTTTCTATTATCTTAACAGCAATCTATGCCGCTTTCATGCCGTACGCGCAATCATCGCAATTGCACCTTGTTTCAGATAGAATTCGCGCATGGCATCTCAATCTTCAAAACGCGCGATTGTACTGGGTATCACAGGCGGTATTGCAGCTTATAAAGCGGCCGAACTGGTGCGCCTACTGATTCAACAGAGTTACAGTGTACAAGTTGTGATGACTGAAGCCGCTTGTCAATTTATTACACCTGTGACGATGCAAGCGCTTTCGGGCAACCCGGTGTATATGAATATGTGGGATAACGCTATTCCGAATGGTATGCCGCATATTGAACTCAGTCGCCAAGCCGATGCTATTTTGATTGCCCCTGCCAGCGCAGATTTTTTAGCAAAGCTCGTGCATGGTCGTGCGGATGATTTACTGTCTACCCTATGTTTAGCGAGAAACTGTCCGTTGCTCGTTGCACCAGCCATGAACAAACAGATGTGGGAGAACCCAGCAACGCAGCGCAATATCAGCCAACTGAAGGCGGATGGCATTAGCATATTAGGGCCGGCTGCCGGCGAGCAAGCCTGTGGTGAAATTGGCTTAGGACGCATGCTGGAACCTGAGGCACTGATGCAAGCTGTGACTACGCACTTTACGCCCAAGTTGCTGCAAGGAAAACGTATCCTCATTACTGCAGGTGCCACACTAGAGCCGATTGACCCGGTCCGTGCCATCACCAATTTAAGCTCCGGTAAAATGGGCTATGCTATTGCACAAGTAGCAGTTGACATGGGTGCAGCAGTCACCTTGGTGAGTGGGCATAGCACGCAAACACCTCCAAGCAACCTTACCTTTATCAAAGCGCTGGATGCAAAAAGTATGTATCAAACAGTGATGCAGCAAGTGCATCATCAAGATGTATTGATTGCCGTTGCTGCGGTAGCAGACTACAGTCCGGCACAAGTTTCTACACAAAAAATCAAAAAAAGTGAAGACACACTTAGCTTAACCTTGCTAAAAAATAAAGACATACTGGCTGATGTTGCTAGCTTGCCCAACGCACCGTTTTGCATAGGATTCGCTGCCGAGACCGAGCATGTGATTAAACATGCAACACAAAAACGTATCGCTAAAAAACTCCCGCTTATCGTTGCCAATGATGTCAGCATCGCCATGGGGCAAGACCATAATCAAGTCACGCTGATTGATGATGCCGGCAGTCACGCATTACCACTTAGTACAAAACCAGAAGTAGCGTTGTTAATATTGCAGCACCTTGCCAGCATGCTTAAATAGCCTGCCCGTTTGACTTGCATCAAATGCAAGTCAATCCCTCTGAGCGCATCGCATAAAATCATGATATTGCTGATGCCAATCCTTCTAATTATGGTTATTATCGCGCGATTAATTCACTACCGATGAAACCAACATGATTTCAAACAACAAAACAGTCCAATTTAAACTATTACCGATGGCTGTTGCCAGCGCATTAGGCATGGTACCGGCGCTCGATGCCTATGCAGAGGAGGATGAGAAAACCTTGCATATCGCACCGATTGTCGTCACTGGCACCCGCACGCTGCAAAATAGCTTTGACCTTCCCATTGCCATTGACGTGGTCAAGCAAGAGGATATTCAAAACGGCCAGCTACAAATGACGCTCTCGGAAAGCTTGATTAGAGTGCCTGGCATCACCGCACAAAATAGAAATAACCAAGCGCAAGATCCGCAAATTTCTACACGCGGATTCGGCTCCCGTTCTGCTTTTGGTGTACGCGGTGTGCGCGTGTACGTCGATGGCATTCCACTCACCATGCCGGACGGCCAAGGCCAACCGGGGGTTGTCGATTTATCTGCGATTAGAAGCATTGAAGTAATGCGTGGTCCATTCTCAGCCTTGTACGGCAATTCTTCAGGTGGTGTTATTCAGATGTTTACCGAAAATGCACCAAAAACGCCCGAAGTTGGCGGTACGGTCATGTTTGGCAGTTATGACACCAAACGCCAAGTATTAAATGCAGCTGGCAATTTGGATGGCGTAGAGTATTTGTTAAATGTTTCTAACTTTGAAACCAATGGTTACAGAGAGCATAACGCTGGACAAAAAGAACAGGCGACAGCTAAATTCAAATTCAATATTAGCGACGACACTAAACTCACTACCTTAGTGAATTGGTTTGACCAAACAGCGCAAGACCCGCTGGGACTGACTAAAGAAGTTGCACGATCAAATCCGGAAAGTGCTGGCGTTGGTGCAGTTCTATCTGATACACGTGTTTATAGAAGCCATACACAAGCAGGCTTTAATTTAGATCATAGATTTAATGAGAACAATTCGGTGAATTTAATCACCTATATCGGCACTAGAGAGAATGAGCAATATTTGTCTTTACCTCCTGCCGCGCCAGTGAACGCAAATGGCCGCGCCAGTGAGATTTCCAGAGAGTTCTGGGGCACAGATTTACGTTGGAATAATCAAGGCACCATAGCTAACAAGTCTTACTCTATTAGTCTAGGTGTCAATTATGGAAAGTCATCCGATGACCGGACAGACATTAACGCTGACAATGGTACAAAACGTGTACTTGGTACACCTTTTAGCTTAAACCGACAAGAAGATAACATTTCAACTAATTTTGACCGCTATATTCAAGGTAAATTATCCGCAACGGATAGTGTGGATATCCATGCAGGTTTGCGCAGAACAAAGGTCAAATTGACTGTGAATGATAAGTTTACTAGCGGTACAAGTTCTAACGGCGATAATAGCGGCAGTGTCACGTATAACAAAACAACACCCGTAATTGGTGCGATTTGGAAAGTTAGCCCTCAAGTAAATCTGTATGCCAACTATGGAAAAGGCTTTGAAACGCCTACATTTGTTGAGGCAGGGTTCAACTCCTTACTAACCAATGCAACGCCTAATCTATCACTGAAACCGAGCGAAAGTGAAAATTTTGAAGTGGGCGCAAAAGCATTTGTGACAGACAATACGCTTGCGAATCTCACTTTGTATTACGTTAATACGCATGATGAAATCATCACCAGTGCGACTGGTGGTGGACGCAGCGTTTTTACAAATGCAAACAAAACCAAACGCACAGGCGTAGAGTTTTCTATCGACTCCAAGTTTGAAAATAATATCTCCACCTATTTTGCTTATACATTGTTAAATGCAAAGTTTGACTCTGATTTTGGTGCGATTACCGAAGGTAACCGTATTCCAGGCACTTATCGCAGTCAAATTTACGGAGAGGTTGCGTGGAAGTATGAGCCACTTGGCTTCCATACAGCGCTTGAAGGACGCCATAACAGCAAAGTGTATGTAAATGACATTAACAGTGAAACCGCTGCGTCATACACCATATTCAATATACGTGCCGGGTTCGAGCAAAGCCTTGCTAACTGGAATTTCAAAGAGTATCTACGTGTCGAGAATATGTTCGATAAAGAATATATCGGCTCTGTGCGTATTAATGATGGAAACCTAAGATTTTACGAAACAGCACCAGACAGAAACTACTTGCTAGGCTTAAGCGCTGCCTACAAGTTTTAATTAAGCAATTTGCAAATCAGCCAGTTCAATTTGAACTGGCTTTTTTATTGTCTAGTGCTTTTCACAGGCAATTAGTGTTTAATAATACATTCTCATCAGCTCAAACAAAAACCATCGTTATGTCCATTACCGTTGATCTAAAAATTCTTGATAATCGCCTCCACCATATGATGCCCAGTTATGCCACTCCCGGTTCCGCCGGTTTGGATTTGCGCGCCTGTATTGATCATACACAAAGCATACAACCGGGCGAGACCATCATGATTCCAACAGGCATGGCGATTCATATCGACAACACCTACTATGCGGCACTGATTCTACCACGCTCCGGCTTAGGCCATAAACACGGCATCGTGCTTGGCAATTTGGTTGGGCTGATTGATTCAGACTATCAAGGGCAATTGCTCGTGTCTTGCTGGAACCGCAGCAAAGAGGCGTTTATTCTGAACCCGATGGAACGCATCGCTCAATTGGTGATTGTGCCTGTGGTGCAGGCCGACTTTCATATCGTGGATGAGTTTGCGCAAAGCGACCGTGGTGAAGGTGGTTTTGGTAGTACCGGTAAGCATTAACTCTGATAGTGAAAATAATTAGCAAATTAAGCTATTTAGCTTGAAAACATTATCGTTTTCATACTATAATTGCCGTCTTTCTAAAAAAGCAAAGTATTGAAGACAATTTTGTCTCAGGAGTCATTATGGCACGTGTATGTCAGGTAACAGGCAAAAAACCAATGGTGGGCAACAATGTTTCTCACGCACAAAACAAAACAAAACGTCGTTTTTTACCAAATTTACAAAACCGTAAATTCTGGGTTGAGAGTGAAAACCGTTGGGTAAGCATGCGTATTACCAATGCGGCTTTGCGCACTATCGACAAAAACGGCATTGACGCTGTGCTCGCAAAATTGCGTGCTGCTGGCGAAAAAA
>Ga0123394_1020731_pt1 | contig 13548 bp, 14 predicted proteins | sample T10HHNO3metaT_FD_89922 | JGI IMG/M metagenome (GOLD analysis project Ga0123394, IMG submission 89922) | Methane-oxidizing artificial microbial communities from Washington, USA to study methane cycling - T10-HHNO3 metaT (Metagenome... ...
GCTGGTTAAAACATCCTCACTAGGCGACGTCATTCACAACTTACCAGTAGTCAATGACATCTTGCAACACAATCCCGAAGCCCAGATTGACTGGGTGGTGGAAGAAGGTTTTGCGGATATTCCGCGTCTGCATCCTCGTATCAATCAAGTGTGGGCTGTCGCCGTTCGACGCTGGCGCAAACAATTATTCAAAGGCGCCACTTGGCAGGAAATTCAATCATTTAAGCAAGCTATTGGTGCGCCACATTATGATGCGGTGATTGATACACAGGGCCTCATCAAAAGCGCGCTCATCACAAAATTGGCAAGCGGCCCCAGTCACGGCTATGACAAATACTCTATTCGCGAACCTATGGCCAGTATGGCCTATCAACAGTCCTATAGCATTAGCTATCAACAACATGCCGTTGCGCGCAATCGCACTTTGGTCGCTCAGGCACTCGCTTATCCAGTGCCTACCAACGCCCCAGACTATGGCATTCAAGCGAATGCTGCACAATTCCCAGTGAGTTTATCGCTACCCAAACAAGCGTTTGTGATTGGCTTACATGGCACCAGCCGCGACAGCAAATTGTGGGCTATCGACAGATGGGTTGCACTGGGAAAGCAACTAGAAAACGAGGCGACCGCTTTAGTATTGCCTTGGGCTAGCCAAGCTGAAAAGCAACGCGCAGAACAAATTCAATCGTATCTGACACACGCCATGGTGTTGCCTAAGCTCAGCATCGGCCAATTGGCGACCATCATCGTGCAGGCGCGCGCCGCGATTGGTGTGGATACCGGCTTATCCCATCTAGCCGCTGCATTAAACATTCCTACTGTTGCCATTTATACCGATACCAACCCAGCACTCACAGGCGTCATGGCGGGCGCGTTTGCACCAGCAATCAACCTAGGCAATATCGATGCCTCGCCCAGTGCAGATGACGTATACAACACATATCGCCAAATCATTGCATCATCAAGTCGGTAGTTCCGTTTAAAAAGTTTTCCATCAAGGCTTGAAACACCTCCGAATAACCCCACTTTAAAAAAGTGTTATTAATATTCGGGGAACCACATGCAAGAAGATCAAACAACGCCAGAGAACATGGCCGATACACAGGCGCAATCCACCACAGAACAAGCGCCAAATCCAGAAGCTCAAATTGCTGAACTTGAAAAAGCTTTAGAAGAAGCCAAAGCCCAGGTGTTATACATCAAAGCAGAAGGCGAAAACATTCGCCGCCGTGCGGGTGACGATATTGAGAAAGCGCGTAAATTTGCATTAGAAAAATTTAGCGGCGAGTTACTTGCAGTGAAAGATAGTTTAGACGCCGCATTAGCCATTGATAGTACAGATGTTGCCAGCTATAAAAATGGTGTGGATCTCACTGCCAAACAATTACTCAGCGTATTTGAAAAATTCAATATTGCAGAGATCAACCCAGTCAACGAGAAATTTGACCCAAACAAACACCAAGCCATCAGCGCTGTGGATTCTGAATTAGAACCCAACACCGTAGTGAGCGTATTGCAAAAAGGCTATACGCTCAATGAACGCGTGTTGCGCCCGGCATTGGTGATGGTAGCCAAAGCAAAATAAAACCCTTTTTTAATTAAGGGCTTGAAAACAAAAAAAACACCCTCACCTAGCAGTTAAGCAAATAAGCCTTGTGTCACAAAATCAGACACAGCGCATGATAGAAATTGAATTGAAAAGGAATATGAAATGGCAAAAATTATTGGTATCGACTTAGGTACAACAAACTCTTGTGTTGCTGTCATGGAAGGCGGCAAACCACGCGTGATTGAAAACGCCGAAGGCGCACGCACCACTCCATCAATTATCGCGTATCAAGAAGATGGCGAAATCTTAGCGGGTGCACCGGCTAAACGTCAGGCAGTGACCAACCCAAAAAACACACTGTTTGCAGTGAAGCGTTTGATTGGTCGCCGTTTTGAAGAAAAAGAAGTGCAAAAGGACATTGGTTTGATGCCTTACACCATTGCAAAAGCCGATAACGGTGATGCATGGGTTGAAGTGCGCGGCGTCAAAATGGCACCGCCGCAAATCTCTGCAGAAGTATTACGCAAAATGAAAAAAACTGCGGAAGACTATTTAGGTGAAGAAGTCACAGAGGCAGTGATTACGGTACCGGCTTACTTTAACGATAGCCAACGCCAAGCCACGAAAGATGCGGGTCGTATTGCTGGTTTAGAAGTCAAACGTATCATCAACGAGCCAACAGCGGCTGCGCTAGCGTTTGGTTTGGACAAACAAGAAGGTGACCGCAAAATTGCCGTGTATGACTTAGGCGGCGGTACTTTCGACGTGTCGATTATCGAGATTTCTACGATTGATGGTGAACATCAATTTGAAGTGTTGAGCACCAACGGCGATACGTTCCTCGGTGGTGAAGACTTTGATAATCGCATCATTGATTTCTTGGCAGATGAATTTAAGAAAGAGAATGGCTTAGATTTACGTAACGATTTATTGGCGAAACAACGCTTAAAAGAGGCGGCTGAAAAAGCGAAGATCGAGCTATCTGGTGCGCAGCAAACTGAAGTGAACTTGCCTTACATCACAGCGGATGCGACTGGCCCTAAGCACTTGGTGGTAAAAATCACCCGTGCAAAATTAGAGTCTTTAGTTGAAGACTTGATTGAACGCACGATTGCTCCTTGCAAAACTGCTATTAAAGATGCGGGCGTATCGATTGATGACATCACTGACGTGATTTTGGTCGGCGGTCAAAGCCGTATGCCAAAAGTGCAAGAAAAAGTGAAAGAGATTTTTGGTAAAGAGCCACGTAAAGACGTGAACCCAGATGAAGCTGTGGCCGTAGGTGCAGCGATTCAAGGTGGCGTGTTACAAGGTGATGTGAAAGACGTGCTGTTGTTAGACGTAACACCATTGAGCTTGGGTATCGAGACGTTGGGCGGTGTGATGACGAAACTCATCAAGAAAAACACGACGATTCCTACTAAGGCTGCGCAAACATTCTCAACCGCAGAAGACAACCAAAATGCGGTGACGATTCAAGTGTTGCAAGGTGAACGTGAAATGGCTTCTGCCAACAAGTCACTGGGTCAATTTAACTTAAGCGACATTCCACCAGCACCACGCGGTATGCCGCAAATTGAAGTGACGTTTGATATTGATGCAAATGGTATTTTGCATGTGTCTGCCAAAGACAAAGCGACTGGTAAGGAAAACAAAATTACCATTAAAGCGAACTCTGGTTTGTCTGAAGCAGAAATTCAGCAAATGGAAGAAGATGCAGCGAAATATGCGGACGAAGACCGTAAATTGCGCGAATTGGTAGATGCGCGCAATGCAGCGGACGGCATGGTACACAGTGTGAAGAAATCACTCACTGAACATGGTGATAAATTAGATGCTGACGAAAAAGCCAAAATTGAAGCAGCAATTAAAGAGGTAGAAGATGTGTTGAAAGATGGCGACAAAGAAACCATTGAAGCCAAAACCAATGCATTGATGGAAGCTTCACAGAAATTGGGTGAAAAAGTATACGCTGAGCAACAGGCGCAAGCGAATACTGAAAGCGCTCAACCACAAGGTGAAAAAACAGTCGATGGTGACGTGGTAGATGCTGAGTTTGAAGAAGTGAAAAAAGACTAAGTCACATTGCCCTGAAAAAGCACAGGTCGCAGAAAACATATGGTTTCTGCCCCTGTGTTTTTGTGGTTAAAAGGACTGAATTTAATTATTGAAAGAGTGCTTTATTAATTTCTAAAGTAACTCCATGGTGAACACATTATGGCTGCAGCAAAAAAAGATTATTACGAAGTACTGGGCGTCAACAAGGACGCATCCGACGAAGAGATTAAAAAATCGTATCGCAAACTTGCGATGAAATATCACCCTGACCGCAACCCAGACAATCCAAAAGCAGAAGAGCAATTTAAAGAAGCCAAAGAGGCTTACGAAATGCTATCCGATGATCAAAAGCGTGCGGCTTATGACCAATACGGTCATGCAGGTGTAGACCCAAGTATGGGCGCTGGCGCCGGCGCTGGCTTTGGTGGGTTTAGCGATGCCTTTGGTGATATTTTTGGTGATATTTTTGGCGGTGGACGCGGCGGCGGTCAACGTTCTAATGTCTACCGTGGCGCAGATTTGCGCTACAACATGGAAATTTCATTAGAAGACGCGGCACGCGGCACGGAGACCAAGATTCGCATTCCTGTACAAGCGGCATGTGAAACGTGTGATGGCACAGGCGCCAAAAAAGGCAAATCGCCTGTCACATGCACCACTTGTAACGGGCATGGCCAGGTGCGTATGCAACAAGGCTTCTTCTCTGTACAGCAAACCTGCCCCAAATGTCATGGCACAGGCAAAATCATTAAAGATGAAGACCAATGCGGCACATGTCATGGCGCAGGCCGCATCAAGCAAAACAAAACACTCTCCGTCAAAATCCCTGCTGGAGTAGACGAAGGCGACCGCATTCGCTTAAGTGGTGAAGGCGAAGCAGGCGTGAATGGCGGGCCAACGGGTGACTTATATGTAGTGATTCATATTAAGCCACATGAAATGTTCCAACGAGATGGTGGCAACTTACATTGTGAAATGCCGATTAGCTTTACTACGGCAGCACTTGGTGGCGAGATTGAAGTACCAACGTTGGGCGGATCTGCCAAAATGAAAATTCCCGCAGAAACACAAACTGGCGGTGTGTTCAGGTTACGTGGCAAAGGGATCAAACCACTGCGCGCAAGTGATTATGGTGATTTAATGGTGCATGTCGTGGTAGAAACACCCGTCAAACTCACCGAACATCAGAAAAAACTGCTGAAAGAGTTTGATGCAAGTACGCAGGCAGATGCTGGCAAACACAGTCCAAAAAACAAAAGTTGGGTAGACAAAGCAAAAGATTTCTTTAGCTAACCTCAAGATAGGCTACGTGACACCCATGTTGTCACGTAGCTATAATCCTGCAGCATTTCCTGCTAAACTCTAGCAAAACCCTCAGAAATTCAAGCATTTACAAATCAGTTACAAAGTTTTTTGGACCCTTACACTTCTGTTACAGCTAGGTCATCAAACTGCAATATCTTCTTGTTAAAGTACATCAAACGTTAACAAAGGAGAAAAAAATGAACAACATCAAAACCATTACCAAATTAGTATTTGGCGTATTTATGGTGGCTAGCTTGGGTCTATCTGCAATGCATGGTCATGCAGCTGGCTTCAACAAAACCGGCCAAACAGATGGCAAAGTTTACTCTCCAATTAAATTTTACGATGTGGTTGAACACACCAAACCAAACGAAGTTGCTAAAAACTTCGGCGCTCCAGATGAAGTATTAATCTTAAAAGCCCCTAAAGGCGAAATGGCTGGTGTGGTATGGATTTACCGTGACGCTGTATTGAAACAACATGGCATGCAAGATGCACGCTTTGTGTTGATTAACGGTGAGATGAAATACGTGACATTGTCAGACGCGACCACTTAACCGCCAACCGAATACTTGCTCTATCCAAACCCCCTTTTGCCCGCGCCCGCGGGCATCTTTTTGTCTAGCAGCTTGATTGTAGTTTTTCAATAAATGGGGGGTACCTTCCCTCACTACTTTGCTCAATTAATGAATACTTTCTAGTAAAGTTAGGGCTACACATTACATCTATAAGCCATTGAGTATCACCCGCAACTCATCATACGCATCAGCGTAATCTTCGTATTGCTTGCCAGAGGTACGCGCATACCAATACTTGCTGTTCCACACATCGCCTTCAATTTTATGCAGAACAGCATGAATCCAATTGGCAGTGGTATCTGAATAGTCTTGTGCAATGTGATGTGAACCATCCCAATCGCCTGCCAGCGCAAGCTCAACTGACTGTTTAAGTAACGCGCGATTATCCATAGCACTTAAAGAAACTGGCGAATAAGTTTAACGCGGATATTCAATCGACCCTTTTTGGATGAATTCGATTTTGTATCCATCTGGATCTTCGATAAAAGCAATCACAATGGTACCGTGCTTCATCGGGCCAGCCTCGCGGATGACTTTACCGCCTTTGGCTTTCACCAATTCACAGGCTTTGTATGCATCGTCCACCTCTATCGCCATGTGCCCGTAAGCACCACCCATCTCATAGCTGGTTTTGCCATAGTTATAGGTGAGCTCCAATACTGCATTGTCATACTCGTTGCCATAGCCTACAAACGCCAGTGTAAACTCCCCATCAGGATAATCGCTGGTACGTAGCAATTTCATGCCCAGCACTTCCGTATAAAATTGGATAGAACGTGGTAAATCGCCCACACGCAACATGGTATGCAACACTCTCATGACTCACTCCTAACAGTTTGTAATACGTTGATATTTTTCTAATAATTCTACTTTGGTTTCCACTACATCCGGATTGAGTGGAATGCAATCAATCGGACAGACTTCCACGCATTGTGGCTGTTCAAAATGGCCCACACACTCCGTACACAATTGCGGATGTATGACGTAAATTTCTGGGCCTTGTGAAATCGCTTCATTGGGGCACACTGGCTCGCAAACATCGCAATTGATGCACTCATCGGTAATCATTAACGCCATAACTTAGTTATCTTTTATCTAGACTTAACTTCTTTAAAATCGCTGCCTCTACCGCCGGCGAGACAAACTGATGCACATCGCCACCAAGCCTTGCCACTTCGCGCACTAAACTGGACGATACGAACATATACTGTTCTGCAGGGGTTAAAAACAAGGTTTCTAATTTAGGATATAGCTTACGGTTCATACCGGCCAATTGAAATTCGTATTCAAAATCGCTAGCGGCACGCAAACCGCGTATCACCATTTGTGCGCCCTGCTCTTGCACAAACTGCATCAATAGACCACCAAAGCCCACCACCTGAATATTATCTGCAGCAAATACTGATTTGGCTAGGGCTACGCGCTCTTCTAAGCTAAACAAAGTAGATTTACTGGTACTCCCGGCCACAGCCACAATCACCTGATCGAATAAATCAGCTGCGCGGCGTACAATGTCTTCATGCCCCAATGTAATGGGGTCAAAGGTACCTGGGTAAACAGCGATTCTATTTTTACTCATCTCAACGCCTATGCCTAAATTGTCATCTCTATATAACAGAAGAATATTTCAACAAATGATAATACACATTTCCGGCTTTGCTTTGTTTAAATACCTCCCAATGCGCTGTGGGTGCGATAGCAAACTCGGCTTCTACATAGACCACACCATTTGCTTTTAAACATTTAGGCAAATGCGGCAACACTTGCTCAACCCAGCCTTTTTGGTAAGGTGGATCACAAAAAATCACATCAAATTGTTGTTGTGTTTGCAGTAAATACTGCATGGCATCTTGGTGCAGAATCTGCGCATGTTCGGCCATTAGCAATGTTTTATTTTGCACTAGGCTCTGGTAAGCAGTGCGCGACCTCTCGACCATGACCACCTCACGCGCATTACGGGAAAGCGCCTCAAAACCAAATGCACCAGTTCCTGCAAATAAATCCAAGCAAGTTTTGCCTGTCATCTCTTGCCCCAGCCAATTGAAGACAGTTTGGCGAACACGCTCTGGCGTTGGCCGCAAGCCTTCGGCATCCGGAAATTTGAGTAAGCGGCTGCGCCAAACACCCGCATTGATGCGGACTTGATTTTGGGCTTGTTTAGATTTCATAGACGGCTGCTTCAATAAAACGCTTTGCTTCATAAAGGCGTAAGCTTAGCGAAACATCTCACAGTTGTCATGCTTTGCGATATGGCCAAGCGCAACTGACGCTCAGCCATACGATGTGTGTTGATTATTGCGCGCCGACGATCACAGTGACAAAGTGATCCGGTTTAACGCGACGTTGAAATGCATCTTTGATTTGCAGTGCGGTAACTTTAGCAATTTGCGTATTAAATTCATCCAGATAAGTGAGCGGCAATTGGTAAAAGCCTATCACGCTCAGGTAATCTAATATCTTGCTATTGCTATCAATACGCATTGGGAATCCGCCAATCAAGTTAGATTTAGCCGCTTTTAACTCTTTGTCTGTAACACCGTTTTGCACAAACTTTTGTACCACTTCATTCACCAGTTTTAATGCATCGTTGGCTTGCTCTTTCTTGGTTTGTAGGCCAATCTGAAACGGGCCTGACTCTGCCATCGGCATAAAGTAGCTATACACGCTGTACACCAGGCCACGCTTCTCGCGCACTTCTTCAGTTAAGCGTGAGACAAAACCACCGCCACCCAAAATATAGTTGCCCACATACAACGGAAAGTAATCGGCATCGCCACGTTTGATTCCCGGCTGACCCACTAGAATATGTGCCTGACTGGCAGGGTGCGCTACACTTTTCACCACTGGCGCACCCAAGGCCGGCACAGGCTCTAGGCGATCAATCGCTGCGCCTTGCGGCAATCCCGAGCTCATTTGGTCTGCAATAGCACGCGCTTGCGCGGGCGTCATATCGCCGATCAACGCAATCACTGCGCTCTTAGCTGTGTAATAAGTTTGATAAAAACGACGTAAATCTTGCACCTTAATCGCGTTAATTGTGTCGATTTCGCCGCTCTCATCCAAGCTATAAGGGTGCTCGCCATACAATGCTTGCATAAAGAGTTTGTTAGAGATACTTTCTGGCTGCGTGGCAGACTCTTGCAAGCCAGATACGATTCTGACTTTCTCACGCTCCAACACTGTTGCTGGAAAATCCGGCGCATGCAGCACTTTATTAAAAGTATCCAAGGCCTTGTCTTGTTCACTGGTCAGTGTACGCAACTTAAATCCGGCACGGTCCAAATCAAACTCACCATTAAATACTGCGCCAATGTCTGCAAATGCATTGGTAATGGCCTCTTCATTCATACCACCTGCACCTAAGGTCATCATATAGCGCGTGACGCTCGCCACACCAGAATTGGCTTGAGTATCGCGTGCGCTACCTGCAGGGAAATTAATACTCACATCTACAATCGGCAAGTCATGATTCTCTACAAAGTACACACGTGTACCGCTGGCGGTTTGCCAATGCTGAATATTCAGCGCGGCATGCGCCGTCAATGAAAACAAGCACACCAAAATACTGATACTTAACTTAAACATACGTTATCTTTCTTGCTGGTTAGTCTTAATTGGAGTTGGCTACACAAATGCCGATAACTTAGTGCACATGCGGCTTACCTTGTGGTTTCGCGTTAGGGTCTATTGGCTGCGGATCCAAAGTCACTACGGTCATGTTGTCTTTGGTCAGATACTTTTTAGCAACCGCTTGAATCTGCTCTGAAGTCACTGCTTTTAATTTTTCCGGATACTCTTTAATCAGAGTCCAAGGGTAACCCATTGTTTCCAGTTGCCCTAGCTGCATGGCTTGATAAAACATAGAGTCTCGTTGATAGACATCTGCCGCAATAACTGAAGCTTTTACACGGTCCAGCTCGTTTTGTGTCACACCACCGGTTTTAATCAATTCGATTTGCGCAAGTAACGCCGCCTCTAACTCTGCCACGGTTTTACCTTCTGATGGGGTACCCACTAGTTCAAATAATGATTGCTGACCACGTGAAGTCGTATCGTATCCAGCGCCAACATCTGATGCTAGCGCAGTTTCTCGTACCAGTTTCTGATTTAGCCGTGCAGAATCATTGCCACTGAGTACCCCTGCCAGCACCTCTAGCGCATAAGGCTCCCAACTGGTTTCAGATTGCTCTGGCTTAAATACAAGTGCAGGCGCATGAAAGCCCATGGCCAAATACGGCAACTTACCAGGCGCTTTGACGATGGCACGACGTTCACCCAATTGCGCAGGCTCCACTTGTGGTTTGCGTGCTGGTAGTTTGTGCGACTTGATAGGGCCAAAATACTGCTTGGCAAGCTTGAGCACTTCATCCGTTTTGATGTCCCCCACCACGACTAAGGTAGCGTTGTTCGGCGCATACCATGTGCGGTACCATTCACGCGCATCTTCGGCGGTCATATTTTCCAGATCATTCATGTGCCCAACTACAGGCCGCGCATAAGGATGCGCACGGAAGGCAATGGCCTGAAACTGCTCGTTGACTTTAGATTGAGGTTTGTCCTCGGTACGCCATCTGCGCTCTTCCATCACCACTTTGATTTCTTTGGCAAACTCTTCATCGGTGATTTGCAGGTTTTGCATTCTATCGGCCTCTAGCCGCATGGATAATGGCAAGTTGGATTTTTCCAGCTGTTGAAAGTAGCAGGTGTAGTCCATACCAGTAAATGCATTTTCTTTACCGCCCGCGGCTGCAATCAAACGCGAGAACTGGCCGGCCGGCACTTGTTTTGTACCTTTAAACATCATATGTTCCAGCACATGCGCCACCCCGGTTTTACCATTCACTTCATCCAGCGCACCCGCTCTATACCATACTTGCGAGACCACCACGGGTGCGCGATGGTCTTCCTGTATCACGACTTTAAGACCATTCGCCAACGTAAACTCTTTTACCTCGGCCTGAGCCACCAAAGGCAGGAGCGTCAAACAAACCCATATCCAACGATTCATGTTCAAAACAATTCTCTTTCTTAATTTTTACAATAGCCAAACACTCAATAATGACAAACGGCCAATGACTTTAGTTCGCGCAGCAAAACCAGTGCGCCATATTCTTGATCAGCAATTTAGATACATTCTACATAGCATGCATGCAAGTTTACGTCTAAAATAGACATCAAGCCTATTTATCAGCACCTTATTATTTAATATTTTCAAGATGTTTAATATTTTCAAGAAAAAATCCGAGACAGATCAAGAAATTGCGCCAAGCGAAAAGGTAGCTCAGCCTGAAGTAAAAGCAGCTGATCCCACACCAGTTAGCTTTGCACAACGTTTAAAGCAAGGGCTGGCCAAAACAAGGCAACAGTTTAGCAGCCAGCTGGCCACCCTGTTTGGCGGCGGTAAAATTGATGCAGACACTTATGATGAACTGGAAACCATTTTACTGACCTCCGATATCGGCGTAGCCGCTACGGAAAAGCTGCTCAGCCAATTAAAAAAGCGCGTGACGCGCGATCAACTTGAAGACACCTCCGCACTCAAAGGGGCATTAAAAGCTGAGCTACTTGCTGTGTTACAGCCACTCGAAGTACCGCTTGAAACCCACACGCATACACCGTTTGTGATCATGCTGGCGGGCGTTAACGGTGCAGGTAAAACCACCACTATTGGCAAGCTAGCCAAACACTTTCAAAGTGAAGGCAAAAGTGTACTGATTGCAGCAGGCGATACGTTTCGTGCAGCGGCCCGTGAACAATTACAAGTATGGGGTGAACGCAATCAAGTGCATGTGATTGCTTCCGAGGGTGGTGATGCTGCTGCCGTTATTTTTGATGCGGTCAATTCGGCCATTGCCAAAAAAATTGATGTGGTAATTGCCGACACAGCTGGCCGCTTGCCTACGCAAATCCATTTAATGGATGAAATTAAAAAAGTACAACGCGTGATTGATAAAGCTTACCCTGGCGCGCCGCATGAAGTGTTACTGGTACTAGACGCCAATACCGGTCAAAACGCGGTGAGTCAGGTGAAAGCCTTTGACGATGCTTTAGGCGTGACAGGCTTGGTGTTAAGCAAGTTGGATGGCACAGCCAAAGGCGGCGTGATTGCTGCCATTGCAGAGGCTAGACCGATTCCTGTGCGCTATATTGGTATAGGTGAAGCCATTGATGATTTAAGACCGTTTAGTGCGCAGGCTTTTGTCGACGCGCTGTTTGATGATGAGGCTTGACCTTTGATTCTTAGCTATAATCCTATTCATGTCTACGCGTACACACCATCATGATTGTGTTTGATCAAGTCACCAAACGCTACCCGAGCAGTGGCGATATTTTGCAACAACTCAGCTTCTCCATCGACGATGGAGAAATGGTGTTTGTCACCGGGCATTCTGGCGCTGGCAAAAGCACATTACTCAAACTCATTGCCGCCATTGAGCGTCCAACACACGGCACCGTACTGATTAACAACCAAAATGTCAGCAAAATCAGTGCGGCCGCTTTACCTTTTTTACGTAGAAAGTTTGGCCTGATTTTTCAAGACCATAAATTACTGTACGACAGAAACTGCTTTCACAATGTCGCGTTGCCACTCAGTATCAACGGCATTACCGGGGATGAAGCTGCCAAGCGCGTGCGTGCCGCATTAGATAAAGTCGGCTTACTCAATAAAGAAAAAGCCATGCCTATCACGCTATCTGGCGGTGAGCAGCAACGCTTAGCCATTGCGCGCGCAGTGGTGAGCCGGCCTGCCATTTTAATTGCGGATGAGCCCACCGGTAATTTAGATACTAATTACGCAGCCGATATCATGCAGCTATTTCAGGCATTTAACCAAGTTGGGGTGACCATGATTATTGCCATGCATGATGCCGCCACGACACAACAAACCGCAAACCGCATACTGCATCTAGACAAAGGGCGTTTGACCACGCTGACGCAACATGCATAAATGGCTCAATCAACATCAACAAGCAGCCATGCTGGTCATCGATCGACTGCGCCAGCAATGGCTAAGCACTGTATTAATTATCACTGTCATTGGCGTGACACTAGCAATCCCCAGCTTGATTTACGTGATATTACAAAATGCAAACACGCTAATTCACGATGTAAAACAAGACACGCAATTGAGTGTGTTTTTACAAAAAGAGGCCTCTCAAGCCAACATCGATGCCATTAAAACACACCTCAGCAAACAAGCTGACATTGCCGAATTCACCTTTGTCCCCAAAGAAACTGCACTCAAGCAATTGATGGAAACGACCAATAATCCAGAGCTGATTGCCTCGCTCAACCAAAATCCACTGCCTAATGCTTTCTTTATTACCCCTAAATCGCTACAACAAGAAGCCATGGCCACACTCAAAACATCGCTTCAAGATTTAGATGGCGTGGCAGAAGTGGTGATAGATAGCGCTTGGGTCAATCGCCTCAATAGCATTTTGAATATTGGCAGCAAGGCAGTATGGATTTTTGGCTGCTTGCTTGGCTTTGCATTGATTGCGGTGATTAGTAATACCATCCGCATGCAAATTCTCACGCACAAAGAAGAGATTGAAGTCAGCGAGTTATTTGGCGCCACACAAAGTTTTATCCGCCGCCCATTCTTATACCTTGGCACGCTCTATGGCCTAGGTGGCGGCATCATTGCTTGCTTGCTCTTGTGGTTCATTCTTTATCTGTTCAATCTATCTGTGGTGCAACTCGCGCGCGAGTACGCTTCTGACTTTACCTTGCAGATCAATTTTTCCGCGACTTACCTGTACATGCTAGCACTCTCGATTATCATCGGCTGGTTAGCAGCATATTTGGCCATCACGCTCAGAATTAAATCTGCATAAGACTCAACCCCCTAAACAGGGGATTGTTGATCTAGCATCAAACTTGTTAAAGTCCGCTTGCGCGTTTTTAATCAACAATAATTTAGCGCATCCCTCTTTAAAAAAGGCACTCCTCAAGGCGTGCCTTTATTTTTTGTGCGTAGCCAATACCTTCACAAGTCAGAAAATGTGCCTCGCACCATAAAAATAATTGGTATTTATCAATTTAAGTTTTCCA
>Ga0123394_1026941_pt1 | contig 13367 bp, 15 predicted proteins | sample T10HHNO3metaT_FD_89922 | JGI IMG/M metagenome (GOLD analysis project Ga0123394, IMG submission 89922) | Methane-oxidizing artificial microbial communities from Washington, USA to study methane cycling - T10-HHNO3 metaT (Metagenome... ...
TAGCCTAAGCCTTCAACAGCTGAGATAGTACCGCTGTAGCCGCCATATAAATCTAGCTCAACGGTTGCATCTGGGAAAGTGTTAGGTGTTACGTTTGAACCCCAAGCACCTACGAAGAAGCCGCTTGAGTGGGCAATATCAAAACCACCTTGTAATGCTGGTTTATGCCAGTTTTGTGAGATACCACGTGTATAGTAATCAGATACGATACCGATGTTAGAAGTCGCCGTCCATGCAGACTCTGGCTCTGCTGGTGCAGCAGCCGGTGCGGCTTCTGCTGGTGCTTCTTCTGCGTATGCAATGTTAGCCATTGCAAGTGTGCTTAATACAGCGGTTAGTAAAATTGATTTGCGCATTATTCATTCCCCTCGTTACAAAAAATAGATACAACAAAAAAGATACAACATAAACGCTTGAGCAAAACGCATGCCAACAATTAAAATATATAACAATCATATAGTTATACTAATAATATAAAGCTTTGTATTAATAAATATAATTAATTTATTGATTTATAATAAATATATGCACTATATTGATGCGTATAAGCACATTACACCGTGTATAAACGATGTTAAAATGCATCATATTCAGGAGATAAACCGATGTTAAATTCAGAGCTTTTGCATGACTTATCTATTAAAATCAAAGAGTTAACTAGAAATAGTCCGATTGCCGACCTAGACAAGAACATTCACGCACTAATTCAGGGCGCACTCACCAAAATGGAGCTTATTTCACGCGAAGAGTATGATGTGCAAACAGAAGTACTCAAACAGACGAAAGAGAAGCTGAATGCACTGGAAAAGAAACTGGAATCCATCGAAGATTTGTTGCAAAAAAGTCAAAAATAATCGCGTATGACGCTTGCAGTGTTGTATAGCCGTGCTTTAAATGGCATGGAAGCGCCGGAAGTCGTTGTAGAAGTGCATCTCGCCAACGGGCTGCCAAGCTTTACTATTGTGGGATTGCCGGAAGCAGAGGTCAAAGAAAGTAAAGATCGGGTGCGGGCCGCCATTCAAACTGCACAATTTGAGTTCCCAGCCAGACGCATCACGGTAAATTTAGCCCCGGCTGACTTACCAAAAGAGAGCGGTCGCTACGATTTGCCTATTGCTCTAGGCATTTTGGCTGCCTCCGGTCAAATTCCAGCGGCGTCCCTCAACCGCTATGAAATTGCCGGAGAACTGGCGTTAACTGGCGAGCTCCGGCCGATTCGCGGCGCACTGGCGATGGCTTACCATATGACGCAACGCAAGCATGATGTACAGCGTGCGTTTATCTTGCCCCAAATAAGTGCACAAGAAGCCAGCCTAGTCAAAGACGCGATTATTTACCCGGCGAAATCGCTGCTAGAGGTATGTGCACACTTGAGCGATCACACCTTGCTGATGCCTCACACCGGAGACGCACCAAATCAAAGCGCCAGCTATCCAGACTTTAATGAGGTAAAAGGGCAGAGTAGGGCCAAGCGCGCGTTAGAAATTGCAGCAGCAGGTGGACATAGCGTGTTGATGAGCGGCCCGCCAGGTACTGGCAAAAGTATGTTGGCCAGCCGCTTTGCCAGCATTTTACCCAGCATGAGCGAGCAAGAGGCGTTAGAAAGTGCAGCTATCCAGTCGCTGAGTGGCCGTTACTCGTTAAAACAATGGAAACAGCGCCCCTTTCGTGCGCCGCATCACACCGCTTCAGGCGTCGCCCTAGTGGGCGGTGGCGGTATCCCGCGACCGGGAGAAATTAGTCTTGCCCATCATGGCGTATTGTTTTTAGATGAGCTACCTGAGTTTGATCGCAAAGTACTCGAGGTATTGAGAGAGCCACTAGAAAGCGGACACATCACGATTTCGCGCGCGGCGCGGCAAGCAGATTTTCCTGCTAAATTCCAATTGATTGCTGCCATGAACCCGTGCCCGTGTGGTTACCTTGGACACTATCACCATCAGTGCCGCTGTACGCCAGATCAGGTGTCGCGTTACCGTAGCAAGATTTCCGGGCCGTTCATGGACAGGATAGACTTATTGATAGAAGTCCCCGCACTGAAGGAAGATGAAATGATGCAGGCTGCAGTGGCTGAGAGCAGCGCTGACATTCGTGTACGCGTAGAACAAGCACGCAATATACAGCTAGCGCGTCAGCAAATACCAAACGCCAGTTTAGGCAGCTTGGATATTGACCAGCATTGTGCTGTGGATGAGGCCGGACTCACGCTATTAAAAACAGCGGTGAATCGCATGGGCTTATCGGCACGGGCGTATCAGCGCATTCTTAAAGTAGCGCGCACCATTGCCGATTTAGCCAATGCGCCAACCATTCAATCTGCGCATATTGCCGAAGCCATTCAATACCGCCGCGTGGACTAACTCAGATGCTAGGGACTTGAGGGTTTAGCGCGCCTCTGTTGCTGCCGCAATCCTTGCACCAACGCTTCAGACTCTTTTTTACGAGTCTCCGTATATTGCAGCAACCCTTCCAGTTGTTGCGCAGACGGCAGCGCAGGGTCATGCGGTAATTTGGATAATTTTTCTAAATGCGCCTGATAAGGCTGAAGGATAGAAAAATCAATTTTACTCGCGAGTGCATCAAACGACTGGTTGCCTTGCTTACTCTCATGCACAATTTCCAGCCAAGAGCGGTTGATGGCTTGATTTTCATACAAAAACGCACTGATTTCGCTACGCAATAACAGCTCGTCACTCCAGCGGTATTTGGGCTTGGGAATATTATTGGCCAACACAAGGCAGGCAAGCACCAATCCGGCGATGGCCATACCGCGGTATTGCAGAGGCATGGCTCTGGCCGTTAATGATTGCGTTAAACCAATGCTCATTAACGACCCGGCAATAAAACCGCCAATATGCGCCGCATTATCAATACCAGGAATGACAAATCCCAAGATAATGGTAATCACGGCAAATACACTGCCGCCGCCAAACAGCCATCTAAACTCATGTGGTGCAATAGCGGCACGTTCACGCCATAAAAAAATCAGCGCCGCGCCGTAGATACCAAAAATAGCGCCTGATGCGCCACCGGAGACTGCGTTATTGCCCTGTATCACCAGCGAGAGCAAATTGCCGCACAATCCTGCAATCAAATAGATCGTCACGAAACGCCAGCGACCATACATGCGCTCTACTAACTGACCAGCATCCCATAACGACAAACTATTGAGCAGTAAATGCATCACACCAAAATGCAGAAACATGGCGGTGCCTAAACGCCACCATTCGCCATCTTGCGTGGCAGGGCCAAAGTTGGCACCCCAGCGTAATTGCACATCATTGGGAGAATGCCAAAAACCGGCGCCACCCACCAGCATGGCCACAAATATCAACACATTGAGCGCGATCAGGATATAAGTGACTGGCGTAGATTGGCTTCGTTGTGCCAAACGATCGTAAATAGACAACAAAACATCACCTTTTAATTCTTGATTCATCGTTATATGTAGTCGTGAGCGTCACTATTCAATATTAGCAACATACTAACCCGATTATTGGACATGGATTGAATGCGAGATATTGCGCGCCCAAAAAAATATTTGGCATTTAGTACGCAGGTCATGCTTGCACAGGTATTATCGTCGCAACCCATCATGAATGAAAAGGAACCACCATGTTAAGCATGTACGATATCAGCATTCCCCCGCTCAAAAGAACACTGACTAACTTGTCACAGTTGCTCAAAAAAGGCGAGGCATATGCGGCGGCCAAAGAAGCAGACCCTGCTGTGTTAATAGAAGCGCGCTTATTTATCGACATGTATCCACTAAAACGCCAAGTACAAATTGCAACCGATATGAGTAAAGGTGCAGCAGCCAGACTGGCTGGCGTGGATATTCCCGTCTATGAAGACAATGAAACTACATTTGAAGCATTGCAGGCGCGCATTGAAAAAACCATTGTCTTTTTAGACAGTGTAGACCCCAAGCAGCTTGAAGGCAGCGAGAGCAAGTCCATCACGATTACCATACGCAAAGTTGATATCCAGTTCACAGGCATCGACTATCTGCAAAAATGGGTACTGCCCAACGTCTACTTTCATGTCACCACGGCATACAACATCATGCGCCATCAGGGTGTCATACTTGGTAAATCTGACTTTTTAGGCCCTAGGAAATAAAATTTATACTGAATTTGCGCAGATAAGGTAGCGCCGATTTGTATTTTTAGTCACTATTTGATTTAACAGTTAACGCACGCTGTTTTTGTTTAAGGTGAGTCTATGAAACACATTTTGGTGGCAAATGCGAAAGGTGGCAGTGGCAAAACCACGCTGGCCACCAATTTGGCGGGATACCTGGCATCTCAACAACAGCAGGTGATACTGGCAGATTTAGATAGACAACAATCAGCCACACAATGGCTGAAACGCAGACCGAAAGATGCGCCAAAAATATTCGCTGCGAATACTGACCATACAGTGCAATGGAAGGTAACGGATTCGCCAGCCGGCTTGCGTGATGAGAAACTGGCAGATGCTGTGAAAGAAGCGGATTTGGTGATCGTGCCTATTCAGCCTTCCGCGTTTGATATTGGCGCAGCCGGGGATTTTCTGGAGGTGCTGATTGCAGAAAAAACCATACGCAAACATAAAACCTTTGTGGGCTTGGTGGGCTCACGCGTCAATAGTCGTACCCATGCTGCATTAGGCTTGGCAGAATTTATGACAGAAACTGGATTGCCAGTGTTAGCCTATCTGCGCAACTCACAGGTGTACACAACGGCTGCCGAGCAAGGGTTGAGTATTTTTGATATGCGCCCGTCATTGGTCGCACAAGATATTGAACAGTGGTCAGTGTTGCTGGATTGGATTAACGAGAACAGCCAATCCTAATAGCACCAACACACCATACGTAGGCTATGGTTTGGCAGGTATCCAATACAAAGGGGTATTTGCTGGTGCATAAAACGTTTTCAATTGGCTTCTTCTCAAGGTTTCATAAGCTTCGTCCATTGAAATATGTTGCGCCTCAGCTTGTTTAGCAGCAATCGGTCTTGCATACTTAACCCAAGCTGGATTTTCTATATAGCCGCGATCATTCATGCAGGTTTGCAATACGCGCGATTTTCTCGCCAACTTTTCTAGCTTTTGAAATGGTAGGGCCTCAGGTAGCGCGATGGCCGCTTTTTCTGCAATCAATTCACATTCATCGCCCACATGCTCCAATGCCGTCATTGCGCGCGGTGCTTGTTCCTGCTGGTTATTGGTATACCAATACGCCCCCAAACCTAACAATATCAGCAATCCAATCACATAGTATGCGTATCGTTTCAATGCGTAATCCTTTGCGTTTTAGTTGATAGAGCATGCGCAATCACTGTGAATACCCATCCATGCACATATCGAAACGGTAGCACAATTTACATCAGAAATGCACGATTGGCTCACACTGCACGCTCTACATGTCATGAATGACATCCATCATCGACTAACCATCTGTAGATCATGAAAAGGAGTGTCTTATGTATAAAAAGTTGAATGTCATGCAGCAGATTAAAACACATATCGTTGCGCTAATTAGCTTGGTGACCGCACTAAGCGGACTCCTCTATAACAACTGGCGCGATCACCAGAATGAGCTCAACCACAACATGCGTAACGCTGCGTTTGAGGTACTAAAAGACTTAGGTGAACTACAAACCATTGTTAACTATGCGCACTTTGAGGCAGATAGTACACGTGGCAATCCAATCGAAGGCTGGAAATATGCCATTCAAGTCAGGGATCTTAGCCGTTTACTTTCACCCGCCAGTCAACAAAAAGGCAAACAGTTATATCTAGTATGGGAGAAAGACTGGGACACGTTAAACGAAGACAGTGTAAGTGAACAACGAATTAGCCAACAAATCGCTGAGACCAGAAGCGCGGTGCTCACTGCTATCGACACCCTACAGTAAGTCACTGCACGGTCTATTTTTCAATTACAGAAACTGCCACACCAACCCATGGTTGCTCTAAAGAATGTTTGCATTAGGCCGATGTAATAATTATCACAACACAAGCCAAAAAGGGGGTGTGCGATGACAGTGTATCAAGTATTGAATGAAGAGAATTTAGCCTACGGTGAGTTCTTTGATTTGCAAGAAGCGATGTACAGCGCACAGGATTTTACGGTGTGGGACGACGAGCACTACTATCATGTGGAAGAACTAGAGTTGGAAGTGGTCTAGCTGCTAACTGCTTGATTAAATAGAGTACTCTGGGTGCTGATTTTGGTCTGCATTGGCATTCCAAAAGTAGTAAAAATCACGGGAAACCTGTACAAAAAATGCTTTTAAATCATGCTTATTGATCAAGGCTTGAATTTTCTCAACCGTTAACCGATAGTCAAAGTGTGTTTTTGCTTGATGATTTCTAAGCTCAACCGTTAAAATTTTAGCGATTTTTTTGCGTGAATCTACCGCATCATTGGCAATTTCTTTTTCTAGCATATCCTTCGTAAAGTGACTTAACAGCATCATCTCTGCATCTGAAAGTAATTCAGACTCGGCTTTTTCCCATAAATCCAACAACGATTTAGGTGTTTGCGTAAGGTTCCTAAAGTCGATTGAGTGTATTGAAAGCTGTTGACTGCCTTGATAAGTGAACTCTGCCATCCAATAGGGGTAAAACGCCCGTATCATTTGCGTGCAGAAAGGGCGTTCCATTTCTTCCAGCTGCGCTAAATACTGACTGACCGCACGTCGATACGCCACGCCTTCTGCCGGAATGTCATAAATAAACTGTGCGAATTGATGCAGATAATATTCGACTTTGGCTAAGTCCTGCGTTTCTATATATTCATTCAAAAAGTGCTCAATTGCATTTAACAATTGATGATTGATATTGAGCGTCAGGCTTACTTTTTTAGCCAAATCTTTTAAGTCTGTATTTTTACTGGCGTGTGCACTCAAAATGGTTTGAATGGCATAAGCATGATCCGTAGACATTTTGGTTACATTGACCACGCCAATAAATCGCCTTGCTTGTGCGGCAAAGCGGGACAGCAACACTAATTTATTGTTATTCATTGTATGATTTACTCGTTAATCACATCATGTATTTAACGCTGGAATTATGCTAGCACGCAAACTATTAACCTGCAAATATAGTCATCGTGAGTAAGTCGTTAGATTACGCGCGTTGAAGCGCGGTTTTCTAAAGCAATCGCTAGTTTAACAACACACGTCCTGTATAGCGATTGATTGTATTAGGGTTTAAGTGATTAAATACAATTTCATCAAAACTTTACAATTGGTCATGTCTCTAGCTACTACGTTGACACCCCCCGCATTGCAAGTCGCCAGCAATCAATACTGGCGTGTAGGTTATCTATTATTGCTGGCATGTTGTCCGTTATCCGCATACGCAGAAATCACGGCCGAACAACTGGTCAACGATGCTTATGCCGATGGCGCATTGATTGCTACTGCAAACGCTTGCCGAATTGAAAAGACGCAAATCAATCAGCTGATTTTCAAGCAGAAAAAAACTTCTTTGGATTTAGCCAAACAACACCAACTACCATTCGTGGCAAAAGATTACGATGACTATGTGGTCTCAGGGTTTGAGTCTGCCATGCGCGTACTATCGGATCAACCAGAAGATAACGATGCACTGGCGGCCATTTGTGCTGGTGTGCAAGAAAAAATAGCCAAAAAAATAGCGCCCTAAGCGCTATTTTTTATCACGTCTTTAACTCATTTACTCTTCATTCACTTACTTTTCTGTAGCAGGTGTTAAGCCCATTGCTACTTTTAGCTGCATCGCAGCCACTTCATCCAATTTATTCAACGCAGCCACATTCATCATCGCCTCGTTGTGCTTGCCGCTTTCTTCCGCAATCAACCCTAAATAATAAATGGCTTGGCTATGCTGCTCGTTCATCGCTACCACACGGTACATGTGCTCTTCAGCTTTTTGATAGTTTTTAGCAGCGTACTCTGCAGCCGCTAAATAAAACCAAGCTTCTGTTGTATTGGGCTCTTTGGCTGCCCATTCACTCGCAATACTCAGTAGCGCATTCCAATCCTCAGTTAAATAGGGATGCACAATTTTCATGAAGTATGGCCACTGTTCTGGCGCTAATGCCCAAAATGGTAACTCGCTTTTTGCGTTGACGGTTTGCTCAGGTAATTTCATCGCTGCTTTTACCCACTCCACTGGCATGTTGTAGTAATAGCTATTATGACCTGGACTTTTTAACGTAATCACACCCACCAAATTACCTTCACGGTCAAATACGCCACCGCCGCTGGCGCCCATATTAAATGAACTGGTGGCACGCACAACCACACTATCGTCCATAGGGTATAAGCCTTTTACCACACCAAATGTACTGGTAGGGATAGGTAAGAAGCCTGGATAACCGATGGTGAATACAGGCTGCTCGTATTTCAGCGCCTCGCTGGAACCGATACGGGCAACTGGCGCATCTAAGCCTTCTGCTTTTAGGATACAAATATCATGGCGCCAATCTGGTTTGATTGCGCTGACATTGAATGAGGCGCCGTTGCTGACTACGCTAATGCTGGCTGCATTGGCGACAACATGACAATTGGTCACAATTTCATCTTTGGCCACTACGACGCCTGAACCCAAGCCGTAGCTGCCATTTGCTAACGCTACTTGTACTCGTAATACTTGCGCGTTGAGCTGATGAAGCAATTCTTGTGAAGGTTCGGCCTGAGCAACCGAAGCTACTCCTAAATATACCAGTGCCGAATACAATATGTGAGCATAAAACCTTGTCATGATAAATCTCCAATCTACAACTACATTAATCTACAACAGCATTTGATAAACCCCGCAAACCTAAAATTTTAAATAAACATGCTTTAGTATTTATAAAGCAATTCCCGTTCCAAGCCATTTGAGTGCACTTACTTTGACGAGCACCCAGTGCAAATAGCTGAGTAGGGCACAATGCAAGATTAATAGAAGACATCAAAAATCAATTGCTGGAAAACACTTAATAATATTGTTTAGTTTCCGCAATGACATGGTCACTCGGCAATTACCACGCGGGGAAATTTAAAATAAAATTCATTAAAAACAATAGGTTGGTAAATTAATGCTATTGCACTGCTACTGGCAATACAGCTTAATCTTATGCGTAGTATCAGTATTTTTACAGGGGCAATGTTAAGGCGGTTGTACGTTAGATCACGTATTCAGCTACATAACGGTGCTGAGTGAATGCTAGATGCACACATTTTGAAAATCGTATCGTCACAAAATGCACACATTTGGTGCAAAAGTAAGGGTTGAAATTGCAATGAACCAATCATGTAGAATAAAAGTCACATCATTAAGCACTAAACTTTATCAACCAAGAGAAAGTGATTTACGATGCGTAAAAAACTATATATTGGAAGAGCTAAGCCATTGATTATTGCAGTTGCATTGATGGTGGGATTAAGTGGGTGTAGTAGCATGACCACACGTAACAAGAATACTGCAATTGGTGCTGGGGTAGGTGCAGTTGCCGGTGCAGTACTTACTGGCGGTAGTGGTATTGGTACAGTGGGTGGCGCTGCGATTGGCGGTATTATTGGTAATCAAGTCGGCAAGCATTAACATTCCTGTTACCCAATAAAAACGGCGTGCTAGCACGCCGTTTTTACACGTCATTATTATTAGTAGCGCAATCCAACTGCGCGAGATAGCAGATCTAGATAGCCAGATTAAGTGCCAATCACGCCACCATCGTCTTTCGTAATCACAATCACACTAGAACGTGGCTTCGCCACGCCTCTGCCACGGTACGTTGTAGGACCGTTGGCACCGTTGTCTGGCCAAGTTGAATGATCGGTAAAGCTGGTTGCCCAATCTTCACCAGGGTGCTGAATACCCACAAACATCGTCTTACCATCTGGCGTGCCAATCAGCCCCGTGACTTCTGCATGCGGTGGTGCCGTTAAAAAGCGACGTGTTTCGCCAGTCGTCGGGTCTGCGCATAGCATCATATTGCCACCGATGTTGGCCCAATCGCCTTTTGCATCTCCGGGCTGATCCGTTTGAATCCATAGTCGGCCATGTTTATCAAACCATAAACCATCTGGCGCGCCGTAATCATCGCCATTGATATTGCCTTGATAACCCACGTTTTGGCCATCGAACTCTGCATTGGTATAAGAACCCGCCAATGCTTTGGTGGTGGCTTTGTCTCCGCACTGCACAAAAATATCCCAGACAAAACTCGTCGCGGTGACGGTGTCACCATCCTCACGCCAACGAATAATATGTCCATAATCGTTATCAGGTCTTGGGTTGGCTGCATCGACCACTGGATTGGCGGTGGCCGCAGTAGTAGTGCCATCGGCCTTGTTGGATGACACAGGCGTGTTGCCACGGCGGCTATTATTGGTCAATGTTAAATAGACTTCGCCAGTACTTGGATGCACTGAAGCCCATTCCGGCCTATCCATCATGGTTGCGCCTAAACGGTCGCCGGCCTGGCGTGCTTTAATCAACACCTCAGCTTGGTCAGCAAAACCATTTTCCGGGGTTAATCCGTTTTGTCCCCAAATCAGGGGCAGCCAAGTGCCTGAACCATCGGCATTGAATTTTGCGACATACAGCGTGCCGTTATCTAACATATCTCGATTGGCGTGTTGATTACGCTTGTTGTATCTGCGTGCACACACAAATTTGTACACATACTCATTACGCTCATCATCTCCCATATATAAGGCTACGCGCTCGTCAGCATCGACAGAAATGGCGGCACTTTCATGCTTAAAGCGGCCAAGCGCTGTGCGTTTAATCGGTTTACTTTTAGGATCCCATGGATCAACTTCAACTACCCAGCCAAAGCGATTTGGCTCGTTACGATTTGCGCTTAACTCAAATCTCGGATCGGCCTCATGCCAGCGGTAACCAAAGCCAGCGCGACTGATGCCATAGCGATTTTCATGTGCGGTTGGCACAAAGCTAGCATCTACAGAACCAAAATAGCCATTGAAGTTTTCTTCGCAAGTCAGGTAAGTGCCCCAAGGTGTATAGCCATTTGCACAATTATTCAACGTACCTAACACTAAGCGGCCTTTGTTGTCGGCTTCTGTACGCAACATTGCATGACCTGCAGCTGGGCCGCTGACAACGATAGGTGTATTGCCGGTGATACGGCGGTTAAACGGAGAATTGCGACGGACTTCCCAATCTTGCTTTTTCTCCTGATAAATCTCCACCACGTTCACGCCATGGCCAGCCTGTTGCGCTTTGACCATTTCTGGCGTAATGGCGACTTTGGCATAATCAGCGGCCGGTGCAACGCCACTCAACAATGCTGGGTCGACGTACTCGCTATTGGTCACTAACAAACCGCGTTTGCTTGCTAACGCGCCATGTCCTGTAAAGGGGAATGCAAAGTAATGCATGCCATCAGTATGGCCGCCATAACATCGCACTTGTGTGGCTTCGTCCATAGGCGTAGAGGGATCCCAATGCGGCGCCTTGGTGAGAGAATCTCCCCATGACACTAGCACGCGTGCGGTATAGCCAGCAGGCACAGTCACCGCATCAGTCATTGGAATCACATTGGGCGCAACTGGGATAAATCCAATGTCTGGTTGCTGATCAACTGGCTTGTGATCGCCTTTGTATTTGTGGGCAGAAGCATCATTGGCGACACAAGATAAAAGTGAACCGCCTACAGTAGCAAGCGCAGTAGCGCCAAGTGAGCCTTTGATAAAAGTGCGGCGTGTAAACAGACGCGTTTCGATCAAATCACGAATGGTCTCGTGACTGCTCGGGTTTGCAATGGTGTCGGCAGGGTTTAGCTTGCCATCCGGGTGTAGTGCACTACTCATGTCATCTCCTAACAATTTTAAAATTTTGTATTATTGTTAAGATTGTCTGCATTGAATATGACATCAGAATGACGTGGGCAAATAGCCCTGATGCGTCTAGCTTACACACTGAGCAAGTGTATCAACCTAAACGATAGTATTTCTGCCCGCTTGCTTGGCTTGATACAACTGCTTGTCTGTTTTTTCAATAAACGCAAATAAGTCATCTTTTTGAGATGGAATAATCGTATTCACGCCTTGGCTAATGGTCAGGATATTGGCCACTTGCGATTGCTGATGTGGAATATTGGCCTGCTGTATTAAATGCTGACAGCGTTCTGCGATCGTTCTTGCCGCCACCGCATCGGTTTCTGGCAATACAATCACAAACTCTTCGCCACCAAACCTTGCAATCAAATCGCGTGAACGTGTCACCGCCTGACTCAAGACTTGTGTCACCTGCTTCAAGCAAGTATCGCCTTGCAGGTGGCCGTAACAATCGTTGTATTGCTTAAAGAAATCAATGTCTAAGATAATTAATGACAGGGGATGGCGATGCCGTTTTGCATTCAGCCATTCCAGCTCAATCACCGAATCAAACATGCGGCGATTCGGTAAATCGGTTAGCCCATCTTTAAACGACAGGTGCTCCAGCTCTTTTTGCAGACGCAGTATTTCCTCTTCGGATTTCTTGCGTTCGCTAATATCAAACATAAAACCAATCAGTGATGTCACTTCACCTTGTTCATCACGCACCACATGCACCACATCACGAATCCACACATAGTGACCACTTTTGGTCAAGGCACGATAGTCGGCCTCGTGATCATGGCCCGCCTTAGATTGCGCGATACAATAACCAGGCACAATTTCGCGATCTTCCGGATGCATTCTGGCAACCCAATCTTCCGCGCTGACCCAGCTATCGACAGTCCAACCCAGTAGTTTTTCAATTTGCGGGCCGATATAACTGAACTGCATAGTGCGCCAATCGATTTGCCAAGGGATGGCTTTGGTGGACTCAAGCAAGGTTTTATAGACGTCTTGATCGGTGGTTTGGTTCTGCGGTTGATTTTGCATGATGACTTTGTGACTCTTTATTCTTAAGCGATATTTTATACGGATATTTAAATCTTTAACGGCATGAGTTACCAATATATTTAATTATTCACGAATAAATTACTCGCGTAGCTTGTTTGTCACTGAAGATTTTTCTTGCCTGAGTGGTGTGAGTAAATCGCTTAACCCATTATGGTCAATTTCTTGCATCAATTGTAATAAGCGCCCTAGCTCACCTTTAGGAAAGCCCTCACGTGCAAACCAGTTTAAATAGTGACCGGGCAAATCGGCCAGTAAACGCCCTTTGTATTTGCCGTATGGCATGGGAAAAGTCACCAACTTTACTAAATCTTCATCATGCATTTGGCTATGTTAAAGCAATTGTTCTGTGAATCCACGTAATTATTTATTCACTTGATGCACTTTAAACATGGCATCATGGTCTCCAATATATAGGCATGATGAACGAAAAAGACAACAATGGCAGAAACCAATTCCTCCGCAAGTAGCACTCAAAGCAAAAACGTCGCTTCA
>Ga0123394_1075097_pt1 | contig 13124 bp, 4 predicted proteins | sample T10HHNO3metaT_FD_89922 | JGI IMG/M metagenome (GOLD analysis project Ga0123394, IMG submission 89922) | Methane-oxidizing artificial microbial communities from Washington, USA to study methane cycling - T10-HHNO3 metaT (Metagenome... ...
CAAAAGGAGTTTACAAACAAGATGCTCATTCGAAGAAAATGATTCCTGAACCTATTTTTAAAAAATATTTAGGTTTAGAAAATCATATTCGATTATTAAAACCGGATAATCAGAATAATATATGGTACATTTCTGGAGAAAATACCGGGAAAATGGCGAAAAAACCAAACGGAAGTTTTGAAGTTGAAGAATTGCCTTTTAGAAAACTTCGTTACTTATATGTTCCTGGGTTTGAAAATATTCAAACGACAACGAGCGGTGATGTATTTTTTGGAACGCAAGATGGCTTAATTCATTATAATGCCATTAAAAACAAGAAATACAAAACGAAATATAAAGCGGTAATTTCAGAAGTGAAATGTATTTTTCCGAAAGACAGTTTGATATTTTCAAGCCGTTATGATGTGCTTCCGAATAAAACAAAAGATGCAGGAGAAAAAATCTCGCATGTTTTAGCGCATTCTAATAACGCATTGCATTTTTCTTTTTCATCACTTTTTTATGATGAAGCCGATGCAACAAAATACGAATACTGGCTGGAAGGTTTTGAACCGAAATGGTCTGATTATAGTTTACAAACCGAGAAAGAATATACCAATTTACCTGAAAATGAATATGTTTTTCACGTAAGAGCAAAAAACATTTATGATGTGGTAAGCGAAGAAGCGGTTTTTCAATTTGAAGTTTTACCGCCTTGGTACAGAACGATGTGGGCTTATATTTTGTATTTTCTACTTTATTGTCTAGTCATTTATTTGATTATTAAATATCAAAAATTTGTGGCTGAGGGTGATCGTCAGCAATTGATTCTGAATCAGGAAAAAGAATTATTGCGCGCCCGTGCTGAACTTAACGAACAGAGACTGAATTTGGAACAGGAAAATATGGCTATTGTTCGGGAAAATCTCGAAACAACTATTAATCTTAAGAATGCCAAAGTTGCTTCGAATACCGTGAATCTTATTCATTTAAATGAAATTTTGCTTTCGATAAAAGAACTGATCGGGCAAATGGACAAGAATAACGATCCAAATGTGAATTTTAGTTTATTGACCAAAATAAACAAACTAATCGATCACGAATTACAGGGCGACAAACATTGGAACGAATTTGAAGAAATCTTCAATCAGCTGCATGATAATTTTATGCAGAGGATGAAAACAACTTATCCAGAACTGACTCCGCGCGATATGCGATTGTGTGCTTACCTGCGAATGAACTTTAATACAAAAGAAATTGCCCCACTTTTAGGAATTTCTGTCCGTGGTGTTGAAGATACCCGATATAGAATTCGAAAAAAATTGCAACTTCCTTCTGACGCAAATATCACAGAATTCATTCTAAATTTTTAATTTTTTATTATGATGTAAAATCCTAAGTAGTTTTACGCGTTTTTTCTTCATTTTTTTTAAATCACCGTAGTCAAACCGTACTCAAAAATGTAAGTCTAGCCTGATTTATTTGTTAATATTGTCGGATTATTATTAAGATAATGACCTGTTTACTGCAAAATGGGTTTTTATTACGGTAATAAGCTTTACTAACAAAAAACTAAAAAAATGAAACAAAATGACTCTTTTTTCGGCCGACCACCGAAAGATAATTTCTATTATTTTAAACAATTTTTGGCCATAGCTATATTTGTGCTTTTGCCATTTTTAAAAGTTCAGGCGCAATGTAAAACATTGGTTTGGTCTGATGAATTTAATGGTACTACTGTCGATCTAACCAAATGGCAGAGTATTTCAGGAAATGGCTGTCCTTCGCTTTGCGGATTCGGAAATGCTGAAGCGCAACGTTACGATCCAAATCAGGCAACAATTGTAAAAGAAGGAACAAACAGTTACTTAAACATTGAGGCTAAATACCAACCAAACGGATCATTTCCAGATCAGCCTTACGCTTCTTCAAAATTAACTACAGAAGGAAAGTATTCCCTTAAATACGGTAGAGTTGAAGCTCGTATGAAGTTATCAAACGGGCAAGGCGCGTGGCCGGCATTCTGGATGCTTCCCGTTAACGGAAACTGGCCGTATACTGGTGAAATTGATATTATGGAAGCCAAACACAGAAATCCACAATCTGTAGACGGAACGATTCATTATGACGGAAACGGATATCATTTTACAGGAAGAAGTTATAGTTCTCCAACAGATTTATCTACAGACTTTCACATTTATGCAGTAGAATGGGGACCAAATTTTATTAAATGGTATGTTGATGATGTTTTATTTCACACCGCAACTCCAAATACTACAGTAAACGGCGGATGGCCATTTAATGATAGTCAGTTTTATATCATTTTAAATCTTGCTGTAGGTAGTGCAGGAACGCCTTATACAAGTGTGAATGGTGCGGGTGTTGCGCCAATTCCAGGAGATTTTCCGGCAAAATTGCAGGTAGATTACGTTCGTGTTTATGACGGAAGTTATAAATATGGCGTTGCAGGAGATGCAAAAGTGTATCAAAATGAAACTAACAAAACATATTCTATTAATGCTATTGCAGGTGCAACTTACAATTGGACTGTTCCTTCGGGAGCTACAATTACGGCTGGACAGGGAACAAATGCTGTAACAGTAAATTGGGGAACTTCAGGCGGAGATATTTCGGTAACGGCAACAACTTCTGGTTGTACTGCAAATACTTATAAATTGGCTGTAGCGACAGAAGCTGTAATTCCGGTAGAGAAAATTCAGGAAGATTTTCAAACGAACAGAAATGTTGTTTACGGAAATAAAACGGGAGTTTTGACAGAAGCCATTGCAAATCCATCTGCAACTGGAATTAATACTTCGGCTTTGGTTGGAAGATATGTTCGTAATTTTTCTGAATTGTATGATGTTTTCAATATCAAAAATATCGTAATCAGCAATGCAAATGATTATGTTTCAGGAAGAAAACGAATCTCTTTTGATTTGTATACTTCGGCACCGGTTGGAACTAAAATTTCTATGCAGTTAGAAAATAGCAATGTTACAACGGCAACTAATTATCCATCAGGAAGACATAGTGGTTACAAAGCGACTACAACAGTTCAGAATAAATGGGAAACAATTGAATTTGAATTTGAAAAAATTATTGATCCAAACACAAGTGCTTTGACGATTAATAATGTGGCTTTACTTTTTGAATCAAATTCCAATTCGGGAGCAACTTATTATTATGATAATTTGTTGACAAGAGCTACTCTGGAAAAACCAATTGTTGCCACAGATGTATTGCAGAACTACGATGGCATCAATAAAATTATAAAAGGAACTACGACAGGAACTTATACAGTTGTAGCAAATCCGGGCTCAAATTCTGTTAACTCGTCCGCAAATGTGGCGAGATACGTTCGAAATGTAACAGAACAATACGACGTACTTTTCTTTAATACACAAACTTCAATCGAAGATGCTGGTTTATTCAAAAACCAAACAAATAAAATCATGATTGATGTTTATACAACGGCTCCGGTTGGAACAGTTGTAAGTATGAATTTTGAAAATAGTGCGACTTCGCTTCCGGCAAATTATCCAACGGGAAGAAATAGTAATTATGTAGCGATTACAACGAAACAAAATCAATGGGAAACGCTGACATTCTACTATAATTCAAGTCCAGATGCCGGAACTTCAAACCTGGCAATTAACCAAATGGTTCTTTTGTTTAACTCCGGTTCTTATACAAGCGATACGTATTATATTGATAACATCAGAATTGGAGCAACCAAACTTCCAGATACTTATACACCTGGAGTTGTTTATGAAGATTATCAAACGGTTCATAATATTACATTTAGAGATGCTATCGGAACTTATACGGCAAACGTAGCAAATCCAAGTGCAACGGGAATTAACACATCTTCAAATGTTGGAAGATACGTTCGTAAATCAACAGAATTGTATGATAATTTCTCTTTCAATACTACTTTAACCAATATTGGAGATTTTAAAGCCGGAACTAAAAAATTCGCCATGGATGTTTATACATCTGCTCCGGTTGGATCAATTATTTCATGGCAGGCAGAAAGCAGTGCTTCGGTTCCGTCAAATTATCCGGTTGGAAGACATAGTATTTATCAGGGAGTTGTAAAACAAACGAATACTTGGCATACGGTAACTTTTACCTATGTAAGTACACCAGATGCTTCAACTGCAGATAATGAAGTAAACCGTTTTGTTTTCTTATATGAGCCGGGAACAAATTCTGGAAACACGTATTATTTTGATAATCTTAGAGCTTTAAACTTAGTTCATACAGAAACTCCGGTTGGATTGCCTTGGCCGTGGGTTAGTACAGATTTAGGTGAGGTAACACCAGCAGGAGAAGCGACACATTCTAGCGGAACTTTCACAATAAAAGGTTCAGGAACTGATATTTGGGACACAAGTGATCAATTTCAATTTGTAAATCAATCCATTACGGGCGATGCTGAAATTATTGCCAAAGTTAATTCGCTTACTAATACAAATACTTATGCAAAAGCTGGAGTTATGTTTCGTGAAACGCTTACACCAACTTCCAAACATGCGATGACCGATGTGACTCCAGCTGCAGGAGTTGAATTTTTATCAAGAAATGCTACGTCAGGAGTAACTGTAGCCGATGTTGCAGCGGGAACTGCACCAAAATGGGTTCGTGTGGTTCGTTCAGGAAATGTATTTACGTCTTACACTTCTGATAACGGTACAACATGGACACAGCTTGGAACTCCAAAAACAATTACGATGGCTAATACCATTTATGTTGGAATGGCGGTTACATCTCACGCAAACGGAACTTTAGGAACAGGAGTTTTCAGCGATGTTATTGTTCGAAATATTACACCAAATCCGAATGTGAATTTAGCTTTAGCTAAAACTGCAACAGCTTCTACAGAAGAAAATCCGACTTTATCAGCAGGTAAAGCGACAGATGGAGACGGAACAGTTTCAAGATGGGCGAGTTCTTTTGCCAATGCTACAGAATGGATTTATGTTGATTTAGGAAGTAATTATAACTTGAATCGCGTGGTTTTAAAATGGGAAGCAGCTTATGCAACGCAACACAAAGTACAGCTTTCTACAGATAATGTTTTCACCGAAAATGAAACTATCAATACACAAACAGCAAGCGACGGAGGAACTGATGATTTAACTGTAAGCGGAACAGGAAGATATCTTAGAATTTTATGTACGGCAAAAGCTTTAGCTCCTTACGGATATTCATTGTATGAAATTGAAGCCTACGGATCTGCTTCTGCCGCTAAAAAAGCGAATGTCGTAGTTGAAGAAAGTGCACCGGAAAGTGTTGTTTTTGCCATTTATCCAAATCCGGCAAGCGACTATATTCAAGTTGCAATTCCGGAAAATTTAGACAACAAAATCATCACGATTTATGACAATTCAGGAACATTGATTCTTCAGAATAAACCTGAAAAAGAAGCAAGTGAAAGTGTAATTGATTTGAGCAGACTGAGAGAAGGAATTTATATTCTGAATTTCAAATCAGATCAAAAAAGCTGGAGTAAAAAGTTAATTAAGAAATAATTAAAAACAAATTGGGTGTGATGATCCTAAATAGTTACACCCAATTTTTACACATTTTATTTTCTCATTCTTACTAATTAGAAACAAATTTTTATTAATCAAAAAATCTAAACAATGAGAAATTTTAAGTTACAAAAGAAGTTTTTTTTAGCAGTAATGCTAACATTCCTATCTGTTTTAATGTACGGACAAGGCGCTATTCCTTTTACAATTAGTAATAATTCAACTTTCGCCGACAGCGATTTGTATGTAGCGATTGTTGGAATTGATTACACAACCGGAAACCATGTTTGGGTAAATGCCAAAACAAGTCAGGTTTTACCAATGAGCGCATCTTATAACACGGTTACAGGACCAACTTATGGCGGAAATACCGGTCCGGGACAAAACTCAAAATATGCGGCGTGTTTTACAAAGCTGAGCGAAATTCCAAATAAAACTTTTACACTGCCTTTAATTGCAGGCTGTAGGGTTTTTATTTCTAAAGGTTCGCAATTGTATTTCTACTTTTTTGGTGCAAATGGCGCTCCGTCAGGATATGCTTCACCAAATCCGCAAAATGCAACCGATCCGAATCAGGGAATTTTATATGAAATGATCGAATTGACTAATAATCAATATGGTTTCTTCGGAAATCCGACACGTGTAGATTCATATAAATATCCAATGGGATTGGAATTATTTGGTGCAAACGGTTACCAAAAGAAAGTTGGAGATTTAAAGAAACATGCTGGTATCGTTGCGGCTTTTAAAGCGAATGTTCCGGCAGAATTTCAAGGTTGTGTAAACGATGCGACAGGAGAAATTACAGCTCCGTCTAAAACACCAGCTTATGCACCAGGAGGACCATACGAAAACTATTTAAAATCCTATATCGATGCGATTTGGAATAAATACAAAAATGAAGATTTAATATTTTATGCCGGAGATGCCGGAGTTTTTAAAGGAAGAGTTATTGGCGAACAGCTAGAAATGGTTGGGCAATCTGGAGGTTTTGTTGGCCGAACAGGAAGAGTTCAATATAGGCCAAGTACTCAGGAAGCCCTTGAAGGAAAAGGTGTTTTGGACAGAAGATTGGTCGATGGAGATTTGGATCTTGTGATTCAGGCACAATTAACAGCGGCAATTAACCGACATGTTGTAAATGTTACAACAACAAATCCTGGACAACAAAACTGGTACGATGCATCAAAATATTATCAGGTAAACCCAACAAACCATTATTCTAAATTCTGGCATTTACCAGGAATTAATGTTGATAATCTGGCTTATGGTTTTGCTTATGACGATGTTGCTGATCAGTCGCCATCGCTCCATTCGCCGCAGCCAACAAAAGTAATTGCTTCTTTTGGAGGTTATGCAGGAACAGTTCCTTCAGTTCCGGCTTCGACAGATGTAATTACAGTTTATAAAGATTGTAACTACACAGGTTTCTCTGGCGGATTAACAATTGGCGATTATAATTTAGCTCGTTTAAATTCTTTGGGAGTTTTAAATGATGATATTTCGTCACTTAAAATCACTCAGGGTTATCAGGCGATTTTATATCAGGATGATAATTTTACCGGAGCTTCAACCGTAATTAATTCTGATAATTCTTGTTTAAACACAACTTGGAATGACAAAGTAACTTCTATCAGAGTTATTGCAAACGGAACAACAACTTTAGGAAACCAGACTTTCTTTTTACAAAACAGAAACAGCGGTTTATACATGGATGTTTGGAATTCAAGTATGGCAAATGCTGCGGGAATCAATCAAGGTGCATTGAATTCTGGTAACAACCAAAAATTTGTGTTTACACATTTAGGCGACGGATTGTATAAAATCATAGCTAATCACAGCGGACAATCTTTAGATATCAACAATTTCAATAAAGCAAACGGAGCGCGTTTAGAGCAATATCCGTACAATGCAACTACAAATCAGCAGTTTGTATTGGTTTCAACTGGAGACGGATATTACAAAATAGTGGCAAGACACAGCGGAAGAATTGTTGAAGTTGCCGGAGCAAGTACAGCTTCTGGAGCCATTATTCAGCAATGGGATAACAACAACCAAACTTGCGGACAATGGAAATTAATTCCGGCTACAAGTTCTCAAACTTCAGTTTTAATTCAGGCAGAAGATTATTCAGCAATGAGTGGAATCCAAGTTGAAGCAACTACGGATACTGGTGGAGGTTCAAATGTTGGTTATACAGAAACTGGCGATTGGTTAGCATATAACAGCATCAATTTTCCAACAACAGGTTCTTATTTAATTGAATACAGAGTGGCAAGTGCTGTTACTGGCGGAAGATTATCTTCTGACTTAAATGCCGGAGCAATTCTTTTAGGAAATGTTGATATTCCAAATACTGGAGGGTGGCAAAACTGGCAGACAGTTTCTCAAACGGTAAATGTAAATGCAGGAACGTACAATTTCGGAATCTACATTCAGAATACTGGAATGAACATCAACTGGATTAAAATTACTAAAGTTGGTGCGGGCGCTGCGGCAAAAACAGCTTTAGCGAAAGCTCCAGAAGAAGAAGCTCCGGTAGAAACAGTTTTAAATGTTTATCCAAGCCCGGTTGAAAATACACTTTATGTAACTACAGATCTTTCTGGCGGAAGTGTAAAAATTGTCGATTCACAAACGGGATCTACTGTTGCATCTCAAAAAATCAATAATAACAGTTTTGATGTTTCGCATTTGAGACAAGGAATCTATTTTATTGTTTTTGAAAAAGATGGCAAACAAACGATCAAACGTTTCATAAAAAAATAGTTTTAAAAACCGGATTTCTGGCTTTAGATTTTTAGATAATAATTTAGGTAGTGTTAGTTCTACGAAATTAGATTGCGCCAACAGTCAAATCTAAAATCTAAAGTCTGAAATCTAAAATCAAAAAAAATACAACTCAATAACCGTCCCAATATTTACGAGTTTATTAATCTATTAAAACAATTATTATGAAAAACAATTACCGAAGAATGCTGCAGAAATGCATGATTATTTTATTGTTAGGCTTTTTTAATTTAGCTGTAGCTCAGCAGAAAAAAGTTATTGCTTACATTCCAAACTGGATAGACTTGAACGCCTTTTCAAGTACAATTCAGTACAGTAAATTAACGCACATTAATATTGCGTTCGAAAATCCTGATGCCAATGGATATTTAACTTTTAATTCCGGAAGCAATGCTATTATTAATGCAGCACATGCACAAAACATTAAAGTTTTTGTTTCCCTTGGAGGAGGTTCTGTTTCAGAAGGTGGCGCCATTCGCGACAATTATTTTAATTTAATTACACCAGCAAACCGAACGGCTTTTATTCAAAAACTCTACGATTATGTTGTGGCGCACAACTTTGATGGAATCGATGTAGATTTAGAAGGTCCGGCAATCAATGGCGATTACGGCGGATTTGTTATTGCCTTGGCGAATAAATTGCATGCCAATGGTAAACTGATTTCAGCAGCGCTTTCAGAAGGATATGGTGGTGCTAATGTACCTGCATCTACTTTTGCGGCTTACGACTGGATCAATATCATGGCTTATGATGCAACTGGGCCATGGCAGCCAAACAATCCGGGGCAGCATTCTCCATACAGTATGGCTGTAAATCAATTTAATTACTGGACAGGAAGAGGTTTACCGGCAAGCAAAGCCATCATAGGATTACCTTTTTACGGATACGGTTTTGGGGCATCTGCAAATCAGGGAATTTCTTATGCTAATATCGTAGCGCAATATCCGGGAGCAGAAAATCAGGATCAGGTTGGAAACACGATTTATTATAACGGAATTCCAACAATCAAAGCAAAAACAACTTTTGCGATTCAAAACGCAGGCGGAGTTATGATTTGGGAATTATCTCAGGATGCAACTGGTTCTAAATCATTATTAACAGCCATCAATCAAGTAATTACAGGAAGTAATCCTCCAGGAACTGGAACTTTAATTCAGGCTGAAAGTTACAATACAATGAGTGGTGTTCAAACAGAAGCTACTACAGATACTGGCGGAGGATTAAATGTTGGATATTGTGATACAGGAGACTGGATGGCATATTACAACATTAACTTTCCAACATCTGGCAATTATGTTATTGAATACAGAGTGGCAAGTGCTGTTAACGGAGCAAGAATTTCATCTGATTTAAATGCAGGAACAATTCAGCTTGGCGCTGTTAATGTACCAAATACAGGCGGTTGGCAAAATTGGCAAACGGTTTCTCAAACCGTAAATGTAAATGCCGGAACATACAACTTCGGAATCTATATTCAAGCTTCCGGAGCCAATATTAACTGGTTCAGAATTACAAAATCGGCTTCAGGTTTAGCTGCAAAATCTGCTACTCCAACTGCTGAAACTCCTACAGATATTGCAAGTGTTACTATTTACCCAAATCCAACGGAAGATACACTTTTCTTTAGTTCAGAAGTTTCTGGCGCAAATGTAAGTGTTATCAATTCTGAAGGTGGTGCAACGGTTTCATCTCAAACTGTAAACAACAACAGTATCAATGTTGCTAATTTAAAAAGCGGAATTTACCTGATTTCATTAGAGAAAGATGGAATCAAAACGGTAAGACGTTTTATTAAAAAATAAGTTCTTAACCGCAAAGTTCGCAAAGAAAAACCGCAAGGTTCGCAAGGCAATAAAATACTTAGCGAACCTTGCGTAAACTTAGCGCTCTTTGCGGTTAAATTTTACCACTATTACAACCCCCTTTAACCCCCAAATTATATGAAAAATAGTTACAGATTTCGGTTAAGTTTATTCTTGATTCTCTCTTTTGGTTATTTTGCTTCGGCACAGACTTCTTTAGGATCGAGTAAAACATTCCTGAACAAGATTAAAAATGAATTAGTCACTTCTACTACCGCAAAAGGCACCGAAAAAACAATTCAGCTTCAGGCAGCCAATTCAATAAGCTTTAACGGAAAAATAAATTATAAAGAGTCAAATGCATCAAGCGAATTTTTGATTGGAGAAATTAAAAATATTGCAGAATCTTCTTTTTATATAAAAGTTCAGGATCAATCTCTTGAAGGTCATATTATTTTAAAGAAAACCAAAGAAGCCTACAAATATTACTCTGATGCAAAAGGAAATGCTTTTGTTTCAAAAGTTGATATTAACACTTTGGTTTGTATTGATTATAAAAATGTTCCAACAAATGCAAACACCACAGGTAAAACAGCCGCTGCTGCAGAAATTGCTCCGGCATTGTTAAACCTGCAAAGTTTACCGGGTGCTGTAGGCTGTGTTTTATTAGATTTTGACGGTTACTATATGCCGGCAGGAAATCTTTGGAACAATGGTAACGCCATAAATGCTGCTCCTTCAGGAATGAGTGATGCTGCCGTACAACAGCATTGGGAAGTAGTTGCAGAAGATTATCGTCCGTTTAATTTAAATGTTACCACAAGCGAAGCTGTTTTTAATTCTTATCCAAAAAACAAAAGAATGCGCGTTGTAGTTACGCCAACAAATACTGCAGCTCCAGGTGCAGGAGGTGTGGCGTATATTGGCTCTTTTAATTGGGATAATGACGTTCCTTGCTGGGTATTTATTACTTCAGGGAAATCTGGTGGAGATGCTTCTTCTCACGAAGTTGGACATACCTTTGACCTTGGTCACGACGGACGTACGAATCCTGCGGAAGATTATTTCTTAGGATTAGATGGAACTTCATATGCACCAATTATGGGCGCTGGTTATTACAGACCTATTGTTCAATGGAGTAAAGGAGAATATAATTTTGCTAATAATTTACAAGATGACGTTGCGACAATTGCAAGTTCTAAATTTGGAGTTGGATACCGAGGTGATGATTATGGAAATAATATCGCTTCAGCAGCCACTTTAGATTATAACGGAAGCGGAGCAATCAATCAAAAAGATGGAATTATTTCAAGTGAAGCCGATTATGATTTCTTCACTTTTACAACAGGTGGAGGAAATGTAGTTATTAATGCGAATACTGTTTCAAGAGATGGAAACCTGCATCTTTTAATGAGATTGTATAATTCATCAGGAACAGAAATAGGAACATTTTGGAACTCTGATCCGTTTGCTTTAAATGCTTCTATGAATGCAAATCTGGCAGCAGGAAGATATTACGTAGGTGTTGACGGAACCGGAGCAGGAAATGTTGGAAGTGGCGGTTATTCAGCGTATGGTTCTATCGGAAGTTATTCTATTACAGGAACAATTCCACCTGGTGGAAATATCAATCCGTCAACAGATGTAATAACGGTTTATAAAGATTGTAATTACACAGGTTTCTCGGGCGGATTAACAATTGGAGATTATAACTTAGCGAGTTTAAATTCTTTAGGCGTTTTAAATGATGATATTTCTTCGCTTAAAATTACGCAGGGATATCAGGCAATTTTATACCAAGATGATAATTTTACCGGAGCTTCTACAGTAATTAATTCTGATAATTCGTGTTTGAATGCAACCTGGAATGATAAAGTAAGTTCAATCAGAGTTATTGCAAATGGTGTTACAACTTTAGGCAATCAAACGTTCTTTCTTCAAAATAGAAACAGTGGTTTGTATATGGATGTTTGGAACGCAAGTATGACAAATGGAGCAGGAATTAATCAAGGTTCTCTTAATTCAGGAAACAATCAGAAATTTACATTGACTCACTTAGGAGACGGTATGTACAAAATCATAGCCAATCATAGCGGACAGTCTATGGATGTTAATGGTTTTAATAAAGCGAATGGTACACGCGTTGAACAATATCCATATAACGGAACTACTAATCAGCAGTTTATATTAGTTTCAACAGGAGACGGATTCTATAAAATTGTTGCCCGTCACAGCGGAAGAATTGTTGAGGTTGCAGGAGCAAGTACAGCTACTGGAGCTATTGTACAACAATGGGACAATAACAATCAAACATGTGGACAATGGAAATTGATTGCTACAACAGCCTCTCAAACTTCTACTTTAATTCAGGCAGAAGATTACTCAGCAATGAGCGGAATTCAGGTTGAAGCTACAACAGATACTGGCGGAGGTTCAAACGTAGGTTATACTGAAACAGGCGACTGGCTTGCGTACAACAATATTAATTTTCCAACAACAGGTTCTTATTTAATTGAATACAGAGTTGCAAGTGCTGTTACTGGCGGCAGATTATCATCTGATTTAAATGGAGGAACTATTGTTTTAGGAAATGTTGATATTCCAAATACCGGAGGCTGGCAAAACTGGCAGACAGTTACGCAAACCGTAAATGTAAATGCAGGAACATATAATTTCGGGATCTATATTCAAAATACGGGAATGAACATCAACTGGATTAAAATTACAAAAGTTGGAGCAGGAGCACCGTCGGCAGTTATCGAAGATGAAATAAAAGATGTTGCATTTAATGTTTATCCAAATCCGGTTTCAGAAACGCTTTTCTTTACAAAAGATGTTTCAGGAGGAAATGTTAAAGTAATAGATTCTCAAGGCTCTGTAGTTTCATCAGAAAAAAGCAATGACAATAGTTTGAACGTTTCGCATTTGAGACAAGGAATTTATTTTGTTGTTTTTGAAAAAGATGGAGAAAAAATAATAAAACGTTTTATAAAAAAATAATCCATTCGCC
>Ga0123394_1028951_pt1 | contig 12334 bp, 10 predicted proteins | sample T10HHNO3metaT_FD_89922 | JGI IMG/M metagenome (GOLD analysis project Ga0123394, IMG submission 89922) | Methane-oxidizing artificial microbial communities from Washington, USA to study methane cycling - T10-HHNO3 metaT (Metagenome... ...
GCCCACCAGCTCTCACCCGATCCTTTAGTAGCAATCCCTCTATAAAGGAATAGACTAATGGACACGGCAAAAAAGACGCTGGGATTGTTTCTAAAATTGATAAAAGATATTTGAGAGGTTTCTTTTATCCATTACGGGTGCCTCTAAGAGTGCTTTGTTGTATTAGATGAATTTTATAGGTGGGGGTACGGGGAATAATTAACGTTAAAACGTATGGGATGGGCTCTCGTGTAAGCGAAGCATTTTTACTTGCGAGTGCGCATGTTCAAAAAAATATTAAGTTTTATTAACCAGCCCTATGAAGTCTGCGACGGTCCACAGATAGTCAACCTGAGAGGATTTATAAGTTGCATGTATTGCGGCTGGTATAACTAGCTGGACCTGATGATGCTGCATTTCGAAAGTCTGTTGCTCACTAATAGCTGCCTCTAAAGTTATAAGGTGTTTTGTGGAAATTTTATTAGCTTCGGGGAGTATTTGTCGCCATCTGTCCTTGCATGTTGTTTTAGCTCCAAGCATATAAATACCTGTATTAGGCTCAGCGGCATGATAAGCTTCAAAAGATGGAAAGATGAAATCTGGCTTGGCATTGTTTTCCGTTACTTTACCTTTACCTCTACCCTGCTCGTATTGCAATCCGTTTTGATCAAACAGACAACCAATATGACCTTCGAATGCATGCCCAACTCTGGACTTCCTGCGATTCTGAACACTCAATGAAAAATCAATGAAAGCATCTACATCTTCACCATTGTTCCCAAAGCCTGCCCTTAGCCTCTCCTGCACAATATTACGTTCATATATTCTGAAAAGACTTTCTTCATGTTCCATCCACGCCATTAATGTAGCATCAGGGTCATCGATTGGAGAAACAACTTTCCCGATTGTCTCCCGGGCGAATGAAGAAAAGGCAGCAGTTGTAGGGAAAGTAGCACCACCAAATTTATCAAGCAAAACTTTGAGCCAGTCATCGCTATCTTTGGGCTCACCGAAATCGATTCCAATGTCTTCCAGCATCATCCTCAACGGCAATAGAAGACTAATAGCATCCTCTTTGCCTGCAGAGAAACTCTCATCAACTTTATCTAATCCGAACATCACCCTTAGTTGGTGCTCGATCGAGCTTCCTGCAGGTGTGAAAATCATGAGCAGATTCCCAGCTTCTGCGCTGAACAATTCTGGGTTAGGTTCTATAAGCTGTGCAGGGATTACGCCCTCCTGCAATTTGGCTATAAGAAAGAAATCCCCCGGATTTATCAGATTGATTACAGGACTATCATAGTAATAAAGCCTGTATTCTGGCCCCCGGTTCAGCGATTTGCGTCTTGAGTCGTACCATGTAACCTGACTATCACAAGTCACTGGGTCCTCAGTTTCATCAGTTATGTAGATTTGACGGGCTCTGAACCGGTACTCTTCTTGTTTACCGGGTATTCCCAGATATTTTTTAAAGCCCGCAGACGGCAACCCTCCAATTTCATGCTGATTGGATTTACTCGGCTCTGCATCAACTGCACTCAAGTACTTGGCAGCAACACCTTCAAAATAATCACTTAACTTATCGCTGAACATGCAATCCCCTTGAATCTAAAACAGCACTTCCTGTGTCGCCACTAATCCACTCTGCAACAATCTCAATCAGTTCATTTAGAATAATTTCTTTTTTATTTCTTGTAGTGCATTCCCAAACAGTTAAAACACGATAGCCCAGCTTTGCAAGTTCTAAAGTTTTAATCACGTCTCTAGTTTTATTTCCTGAGATTTTTTCTTCCCAGAACCCGGTTCTTGTAGCTGGCAGTTTGAATAAGCTGCAATCATGCCCATGCCAGAAACATCCATTAATAAATATAGCAGCTTTATATTTAGGGAATAAAAGATCAGGTTTACCCGGAAGTTTTTTAGAATGAAGCTGATAACGGAACCCTTTGGCATGAAGAGCTTTACGAATGATTAATTCAGGTTTCGTATTCTTTCCACGAATACCAGACATCATCCTGCTTCGAGTCTCCTTACTAACAATGTCAGTCATGCACAGTTAAAGAGGTAGTTCCGGCTGCATATCATCACGGAGGAATTGCTGCATTAAACGAGCAGCGTGTACCATAACATTAACAACGACCGAGTTTCCAAACTGTTTATAAGCGCGAGTATCCGAGACAGTAATCCTGAATGTATCGCTGAACCCCATTATGCGAGCGCACTCGCGGGGAGTCAAACGGCGCGGATTTTTACCATCACCCTGAGACACAAGAATTTCGGAACCATCCTTATAGTATCTGGCAGAAAGTGTACGGGTTACGCTATCCGGACCAACCAGTCCAAAACCGAAACCATTTCCCTTAACCCTATGCTTTTCTGCATATCCTTGAAGGTATATCCAGAGTTTAGAAGACAAGGTGTATTTAGAAAGTACTTCACGACTTGCATGATCAAAAAACCTGTCTCCATCCCAAGGTAAATAAGGTTCTGATCCATCCGTCTTATGAAGTATATCTTTTAATTTAATCTCGCCCTTAGCAGGCAAAGCGATAGCGTTCCAGTCAAAAGCTACAGAATCACGAAACCCAACTATCAGAATCCGTTCACGATGCTGTGGAGTAAAGTGGGCTCCATCTATCACTTTATAATGTATATGATAGCCGAGCTCCTCTTTCAGAGTTTTACAGATTACGTCAAAAGTCCGGCCCTTATCATGTGATAAAAGATTCTTGACGTTCTCCAATAGAAAAGCACGAGGGCGTTTTTCATCAATTATTCTTGCCACATCAAAAAACAAAGTCCCCTGAGTTGCATCTGCAAAGCCGTGAGCTTTACCCAGCGCATTCTTCTTGGAAACTCCTGCAATTGAGAATGGCTGACATGGAAATCCGGCAAGCAAGACATCATGATCAGGAACATCTTTAGCGTCAACTTCTGTAATATCACCATTAAATTCATGTGAATCTGAATTGTAATTTTCGGCGTATGTTTTCTGCGCGTAAGAGTCCCATTCGCTTGTAAATACACACTCACCGCCTATACTTTCAAAAGCTTGGCGTATACCGCCGATACCAGCGAATAGGTCAATAAATTTAAATTCAGATTTAACGGATGAAACGAAGATAGGTGGTAATAAATCTTTTAATGCATGACTTGCAAATGCTGGTGGTTCTGTTTCACCAGTCTCCCAGCGCCTTATAGTGCGAACATCAACATCTAGCAAGCGTGCAATATCTGTTTGAGATTTAGACTTTCTAACTTGAAACAATAGAGCTTTAATATCAAATAATTCTGGAGCATTCATTTAGATTTTCGCTGGGTATAATAGCGGACATTTTGCCCGTAAAAGTTACCAATGTACACTAGAACTTTAAAATATTTTTTATATTAATGATTGCGTGTAAAGTGACCAGAATTAATTTCAACTTAATAAATAGGAAACGATATGCAATTTGGCTTAGCTCTATTTGAATATTTGGTTGCAGGACTATGTGGTGCTTTATGGTTAATACCAATAGGAAATGAATGGGGGTTGAAAATAATTATAGATGCAGTTACAAAAGCCTCTGGAATCGGCGATTTAAATGTTTTTATTTTCATCCCGATATTCTATGTTTTAGGTATTTACATAGACAGGTCAGCCTCTTTCATCAATAAATGTCTTAACAAATTCGTTTTCAAAAAAGAAGATTCTTCAGAAGCTTCCTATTTGAGAACAGTAAGAATTTTGCACAGCTCAGAAAGACTTGGCTTAGCAATGGAATATTATGTGAGCAGAGAAAGAATTGGAAGATGCACTTCCTTAAATTTATTTATTGGCGCTATTACACTAGCATTTTACAATCATTGGTATGGTATGGCTCTGTGCGTAGCAATTTTTATTTTTAGCTTATTAATCACTAAGAATTTAAAAAGTTTAAGTGATGACTTCAAAAATGAATCTTTGAAGATTATTACAGATTATCAATACAGACAAAATTGATAAAAGCATGAATTTAACCGGGGTAAAAGTTTTTATATGTGGCTTGCTCTGGCCGAAAGTAAGGGTGTAATATGAAAATCTTGAAGCCGCGCCTAATCCCAACATGTCTCTGAATCGTTTTTCCACAACTCCAGATGAATTCGGATTATATACAACAATTTTTTCCAATGGTGAGCAAGTCCCAACTGCAAATTTAAACTATTCAGATTTCGATAACGTTAAAATCATTTGCAAACAATATGCTTTAGTAGGCCGGCTAGGTGGAAAAAATGTTGCAGATAAGTTCTTTCGGCGACTACCTATTGCTGAACTTCAAACTTCATATAATTCATTTAGTAATGATGAGTTCATAGATATCCTTAAAAAAGTTAAAAGACTTTTGCCGACATATAGAAAATTAAAAAGAGAGTTGAAATGGATCCAGATCGCATTCTAAATTTATCTAAATATCACAGAAAAACCTTAATAGGTTTTATGGTTCTTCTATTTATATTATTGCTTGCATTAGACGTTTGGGTTAAGCCAAACGCTTTAGCTGAACTTGCTGAAATGGCGTCAGATTATATAAGAGCAATCGCATCATCAATACTCACTGCTTTGGTAGTGTTATGGATAGTGAAATCATTCCTTCCCCCTTTATCTGCAAAAGGCCTCAATGAAATACAGCCGGAACAAATTACAAAAGAATTTGACCTATTGTTAGCAACTGCTACAAGTTGGCGATACAAAGGAAATTTCGGACGTTATCTAAGAAATAAAGTGCTTACATCACTCGAAAATAGAATGAATATGCATATTAGTGTATGCATTATCGATCCAAAGAATGATCATTTATGTGCTGAGCATGCAGTGTATAGAGGTCGAATTCATGCAATTGATAAGGGCAGGAAGTATGATGCCAATCTCGTAGCTACAGAAGCGTTAGTCACAATCATTTTTTGTGCTTGGCATGTTGCACATAAAAAATCAAAAATTGATCTCTACCTTACAAGTGTATTTGATCCCGTTAGGATAGATGCAAATGATAATGCAATGATTCTTACGGTGGAAGATAGGCGTCAACCAGCATTAAAAGTTACAAAAGAACATTTTTCATACGCACATTTTGATTCGCAGTTAAAATTTACTCGTGAACAAGCAAGGCCTTTGGATCTTGTAGGTTTAAAAGCCTCGACATCTATATCCACACTTACAAGTAAAGACATTATAGACTTTTGCGAAAGAATTAATATGAAAGAACTGTGCGAAAGGCTTACTGCTAAATCTATATTAAAAGCTTGTAAAGAATCAAAGAATCCCTATGAAAGTTGAAGCAGAATATTTTTTGCCATATCTTAAAAATAATATTTGTGAACTTGAGCTTAAATGTATCCCACTATGGCATCCTTTAGGATTCGTTTCATGCATCATTCATGAAGTTTCAAATCTTTTTACTGTCAGAATTCATTATTGGCCTGAAAATGTAAGAAGGGTTAAAAATCCCGATTGGCCCATTCATACCCACTCCTATTTTTTATCGAGTCACATTTTAAATGGGGAGTTAACTGATATCCAATATGAACAGTATGAGGCTGAGGAGTACTCTATATTTTCAGTAAATTACTATAAAGGTGGTTCAGAAATTCATCTAACAAATAAAAAAACAGGAGTCAAAGAAACTATTCATACCCGAAGATTAGGTGGTGAAAGTTACAGTGTCTCGAAGGGAGTTTTTCATCAGACAAATGTGGAAATTGACAAAACCGCATTAACCTTAGTTGCATTAAGTGAGTTCAGTGAAGAACCACCTTTAGTATTAGGAAATTCAGTTGCGCAAAATAGTTATCCATACGACAGAGTAATATTTGAACCAGAAATTTTTTGGAGAGAAGTTAAGATAGGTTTAAATTTAAAGTATTCACTTTGAAGGATAATTTCTGGATGACAATAATAAATATTGTGATCGTTTAAATTACAAATCTCAAATCAGTAATTACTAGCATATATTAGTGATTAGATTTATGATTTTAAAAGATTGGATTTCTTGAATTACAAAAATAAAACATGTCTATATCCAAAACCATAGCTATTCATAGTAAACATCGAATTAAAGATGACTTAGATAAGTTGCTTTCGGATAATCCCAAAGATGAAAAACAAGGTGTACACGCCACTCTAGGATTTACTTATCAGCAATGGTGGGCCACTTTAAGGATTGTAGAGTTACTTGCTGAACCCGATCAATTTGCTGTCGGTATGGAATTTAAAGAAGACGTGTCTATTATAGATGACGATACAACACCTTCTAAAATTGAATTCTGTCAAATTAAGAAAAATGAACAAGCGGGTGCGTGGACACTAGAAGAATTGCACAAAAAAGGAAGAAAGTTGAATTCCGGTCAATACCCACCCTCTACTCTAGCAAAGCTTTATCAACGATTCCATGATTTTCAGCCATATTTAAATGCACGTCTCAGATTTGTATCGAATACAGGCTTCAAAATTAAAGTGAATGATAATTCAATTCATTCACACGATTTCCATTTTAAAGATTTGACTAAAATACCAAGTGACTTGTTAAAAAAAGCTATTGGCAACCAGTTGAACATACCTCCGACATCCGTCATTTTGAAAGATTTTTCATTACACCGAACAAATTTGCCACTTAATGAGGAGAATATATTTGTTGCTGGGAAATTATCTGAGTTAAATGATCATTCGAAGTTACCATTCAAAATTCTCAAACCAACCATCGCAGCCAGAGTATTAGCTTCCGAACTCCAATCTAGAGCATCTAATACTAGTTATTGCAGCACTTTTGGAGAATTAACAAAAACGAGGTTTATGTCCAGATCTCAAGCAATAGATGTTCTAGCTAACTCAACCAGTAACAAAAAAAGTCTAAGTGAGATTTTGGATTCGGCAATTCAGATACTTAATTCTGATCATTATCCATTTAGGTTAGTACAGGGTATAGAAAATGTAAGAATTCAAGTTTGTGTTGATGCAGTGGAAAGAACCAATATACTTTTTATAAATACTGTAAAAGCTTTGAAACTTGCGTATGCAATTACATCTTCTCAAGAAAATTTAAGCAGTTTACGCTCACTTTTGGACGAAACTGTAGAAATTGCAATACAGACTTCGCCTGAAATACTAGAAGTTGAGTCCCGGCATTATATAAATACTGCTGCTTTACTGGTTATCTACAATGCAATCGACCTTAACTAAATCATTACTTAGACTTATAAGAAATCTGAGGCAAGAAAATGAACCGTCGCGTGACATTCAAAACACTCTGGCTAATATCAGAAAAACAAAAGAAAGCAAGGAAGCAACCGTTCAGCCCTACGAAAACGCTCCTTTTAGGAAAGAACGGAACAGGTAAATCTAGAGTTACAAAGAACTTATACTATGCGTTAGGTGCTACCCCACAAAAACTCAATGTGGGACTTTGGGATCCTGAAACTGTTTCAGCATTAGAGTTTTCTTATAACTTTAATGACTACCTAGTAATTCATTCCGGCAAGCTCCAAGGCATTTTTTCTAGAGAAGGCTTGCTTTTCTCATCGTCAAATGCATCTGCTTGGACGAAATTCATTAGCAATTTTTTTGGATATAAGTTGCAAATGCAGAGGCCAAACCAAAGCAGGTTCAGCCAAGCCGGAATGGATTACTTAACTTTGCCTTTCTATTTAGATCAAGACGGAAGTTGGGGTACTTACTGGAATACATACACATCATTGACACAATTCAAAGATTGGAAAAAACCTGTTTTTGAATCATTTATTGGATTGCGACCTAATGCCTATTTCGGACAAAAACAACTCCGGGACGAAGTCGCAAATCAAATTCAAGAGAAACAGAAAGAGTTCGAAGCACAGCGAAGTGCTTTTAAAAAAGTTGAAGATTATCTTCCTAAAAATTTGCCCTCTCTTCACATGCCACAATTTAGAGTTGAGCTGGCAGCTGTAGGTAGAGAGGCGTTGAAAACCCAACAAAAACAATTATCGTTAAGATCAAAATTAATTGCAGCAATGTCGCTTAAGCAAAAAATCCGCACTGAGCTCGAAATTGTTGAAAACGCCAATAAGGAACTGATTGCTGATTTAGTCTATATTTCCGATCATTCAAATTTTCCCGATAAAGCTCCAAAGTTATCAAGTACTACCAGCCAAAGAATCAGATCAACTGACTTGGCAGTCACAAGCGATTTTATTATTTACAAAGCTATGCCTGAATTTAATGTGCTGACAGAAAATGATAACTCAATCCTTAATTCCTCTGTGAATGCAGTGGATATTGTGGAGTGCCCAACTTGTGGCACTGTTCATGAAAATTCTTTTCACGCCAAAGTACAATTATCAGAAGATATAGAATCCTTAGATGCCTTAAAAGACGAACTTGAGAATAGGCTAGTAGGAGTATGCCGGGAAGAAGCTACCATTAGAATTGATATCAAATCAGTTGAAAAATCTTTAAGCAAACTAGATGAAATGATGCAGGAAAAAAAATCAAACTTACGCTTGGGTGAAGTTATAGCTGCACATAGTAAAAAAACTCTCAATACAGCATTTCATAAAATCACTTCGGAATTGTCAGAAATACTTTTTATACTAAACCAAGAAGAAAACATTTTAAACGAGAAGTTGAAGAAGTATACGGATGCAAAAAGAGTTAAGGAAGTTAATAGCTACTTTGCTTCACAGGTAAAGTCAATTTCTCAATCTCTGAATATTCCGCCAGATGAGCAGATCCAAAAACCAAAACCACAATCAAGAGCTCATACCGGGGGGAGTTCAGCACCTAGGTCAATGCTAGCAGTTCATCTTGCGATGATGAAAACCAATGTAGAGTTTGGGGATTCACCATGTTTTCCCTTCGTTGTCGACACACCCCAACAATCAGGTCAAGATGATATTAATCTCCGCTCTATGATTGACGAACTTGGGCGTCAGGCAGGTGATAATCATCAAGTAATATTAGCAGTTGAAAAATTACCAGACAATATCGATACAAATTCTTTCCAAATAATACATTTTGATGAAGTCAAAAGTGTACTGAAAAGTGAAACCTATATTGAAGCTCTAGAAAAACTTGAACAACCATTGCGAATATTGAGAGCTAAGATTTTAAGTGACAGCTTAAGTCAGCCTTTAGCGACTTCTTAAATTTTGTTACACTTACGTTTTACATGTGTAATACCCAATTAACGTAAGTCATTGATTCTGGGGTCGAGGGTTCAAGTCCCTCTTTCACCACCAATAAAAAAGCGGTTTCCAGAAATGGGAACCGCTTTTTTCATATGTGTTTTCTTAGCTAGTCGCTGCTATATAAGCAATAAAAAAGACCATGACAACTTACGCGATTATCATGGTCAGAATACTGCGAGATCAACAAGCAAGTTGGGAGTCTACCCCTCTAATATTTATTGTTAACTCTTTATATTAAAGGTCCTAGTGATAGCTCTCCCTGATATTTGAAATGCAACTAGTATGCCAAATTTTAAAAACAATATTAACCTGTTGATTTTTAATAATATTTGTATGAAATTTAGTTTTTCACCAATTTTAGCTTTGGTTGATTGCAACCGATGTGGTGGATGTTGCTTCAACCAAATGCTGCATATTGCAATGGTTTCGGTTGTGCCAATATGCTTTTTTTCAAACGTTTGATCACGCTTTTTTGTTCTTCCAAATTAAGGTGTGCAAAGTAAATGCGCATACTGATTCGACCGGTTTGGTCATGTTGATACACCGTAGAGGTGTCTAGTGTTAATACGGCTTGCTGCATGCGTTCAACTAGCATGATCTCCGTAGCCTCTGTTTGCCATTGCACCCACACCGCAAATCCGGCACTCGGTATCTCGCATTTCACTGCATCTCCCAATGCTTGCTTGAGTAGCTGGCAAAAGTGATCGCGCCGCTCTAGATATATTTTTTGTGCTCGTTTTAGCTGTTTTTTCACCTCGCCAGATAGCAGCAGTTCTGTGAGCGCTAGTGTCTGCAACTGGTCATGGCTATCGTTTATCGTGTTCAATTTTTGCACAAATGTTGCATGTAGCTGTTGGGGTGAGATGATATACGATGCTCTGTAGCTGGCGTTTAACATATGCGCCAAACTACCAAGGTAAATCACCCGCTCCGCTTGGTCTATGCTCGCGAGTGTTGGCAAGCTATGTTTAGCATACTGAAATGATGCGTGCATATGATCTTCAATCACATAAAAATCATAGCGCTTGGCCAGTTTGAGTAGTTGCGCGCGATTGTCCGTAGACATACGCCACGTGGTGGGCTGCTGACATTCTGGTGAGACATAGATAGCGCGTACCGGGTAATTGATGCATAGCTTTTCCAAATCGTCGATATCCACACCATGTTGATGATGTTTAACGGTTTGAATATGCGCATGATTTTTCTTAAATGCCGCAGCAGTCGCAGGGGCATGCAGTGCTTCTAGTACGACGTAATCACCTTTTGCAAACAGCGTGCTAGCTACAATCTGCAAACTGGTTTGTGCCGAAGGCGTGATTAGCAATTGTTCTGCTGCAACATCCATGCCCTGCTCAAAATTGAGCATATGGGCAATTGCTTGACACAATGGCGCTAGCCCATGCAGCTTGAGTGGGTGTTGCCGCTTGGTGGCAATCAACGCGTGACGCGTAGCGCGCACTAAAGCCTGCAAATTAAATAGGCGGCTATCGCCATAGGGGTAGCTGAGATCAAATGTATCTTCACTCAGGTCATGATGCGCATACGCAGGCTGTTCCAAATGCAACGTAGTGGTATGTTGTTGAGGGAGCGCCTGCAATGAAGATAGAAAATTGGCTGATTCTACGGGTTGCTGTTGACGTACAAATGTGCCGCGCTTGTCTTCGCTATATAGCCAGCCTTGGGCGACCAACTCATCGTAAACTCTAATCACCGTTTTACGGTTAATGCCCAACTGTTGTGAAAGCTCCCGGCTGCCAGGTAATGGCGTGCCCACTGCAAATGCGCCAGTTTGAATGACATGGATGAGTTTATGCGTAAGCTGTTGATGAATCGATTGGCTCGATACTCTCGAAACAGTAAGATTCAATTCCCATGGCCTAAGCATACGTATTCCTTACAAAGCAATATCACTTAACCATGCTGACCCGCACTGTCTAACTCACAATCTTGCAGATCAACATAATCGCTTTGTGGAAACCTAGGCTATGTCCACTGCACTATGGTATCAAAATTTTTTAATAATTCACAAAATTCACGTGGACCCCTTTTTAAAAGCAAAACTGGATGGGTGTTTATGTAGGCCAATTGTATTAGAGTTACAACTGCTTAACATATTGAAACAGCCATACGCATACGGGTTGTTTGTGTGCGTGTTTCTTAGCTGGGCTCCTAGTACCAGTATTATCTAAGCAAAGTGCATCCTTACACTTGTAGGGTCGGTGCGCTTACCATAAATCAATTTATTTGGAGATAATACGATGACGCACATCAAACGTACGATGGGTTTAGCAGCGAGTATTGCGATGGCTTTGCCATTACTCGCTTCTGCAGCAGCGGATCAAGAAGCCGCGATGAAAGATGCAAATAATTGGCTGCATCCACGTGGTCAACATAACAATCAAGGCTACAGTGCACTAAAGCAAATCAACAAAAGCAACGTTAAAAACGTCAAAATGGCATGGACATTTGCGACCGGTGTAAACCGTGGTCACGAAGGTTCTCCTGTGGTGGTTGGTAATATGATGTACTTGCACACTGCGTTCCCAAACAACGTGTACGCACTTGACTTAAACGACAATCAAAAAATCGTATGGTCATATTTCCCTAAACAAGACCCATCAGTACAAGCTGTTTTGTGCTGCGATAACGTTAACCGTGGTTTGGGCTATGGCGACGGCAAGATTTTCTTGCAACAAAATGACGGTTTGTTGGTAGCGTTAGACGCGAAAACAGGCGCTAAAGTATGGGAAGCTAAAAATACAGATCCTAAAGTAGGCGCAACCAATACCAATGCAGCGCATGTGATTAAAGATAAAGTGCTTACCGGATGCTCAGGTGCTGAGTTCGGCGTACGTTGCTTTATCGCAGCATACAACATCAAAGATGGTTCTTTGGCATGGAAAGCTTACTCAACAGGTCCTGATGCTGAAGTGTTGATCGGTGCTGATTTCAACTCAGCTAACCCACAATACAGTGCGTTATCTGTTTACCAAGATGTGAATGGCGGTAACAAACAAGGTGGTTCTTTCAAACCGCTTCCAAACGATCAATTAAAAATTGGCGAAAAAGAATTAGGTACACGTACATGGTTGAAACCACAAGCAGTTAAAGATGGTTGGCAACATGGTGGTGGCTCTGTATGGGGCTGGTGGCCGTATGATGCACGTACAAACTTAGTGTA
>Ga0123394_1003645_pt1 | contig 11886 bp, 10 predicted proteins | sample T10HHNO3metaT_FD_89922 | JGI IMG/M metagenome (GOLD analysis project Ga0123394, IMG submission 89922) | Methane-oxidizing artificial microbial communities from Washington, USA to study methane cycling - T10-HHNO3 metaT (Metagenome... ...
ATCGTTGCTGGTGCTGCTATCTACGGTGCTGCTGATCCTGCTGCTTCTGCTGCAGAAATCACAAAAATCGCTCACGCTTAATTGCCTTTTAAATTAAACGCTGTGTCAATAAGCAATTATTGATGTGAGTTTTAAAAAGCCCGACTCAGCAATGTGTCGGGCTTTTTTATCTAATTGTGGCGCGTAAGCCTAGACTAAATAAGGAAATATTATGAGCAATAGTCAGTCATTGATTTTAAATAAATTAACTAGCATCCTGTCAGAAACAGACAATTCTAAAGCTGCTGAGCTTTTGAAACTGGTTGAAGAAGCTGGTCGTACATTCATTGGTGGCGCAGGTCGTTCACTATTGGTATCACGTTTTTTTGCCATGCGTTTAGTGCATGCAGGGTATAACGTCAGTATGATTGGTGAAGTCGTGACGCCTGCCATTAAAGCAGGCGATTTATTGGTGTTGGTTTCTGGCTCTGGCGGCACGGAAACACTATTGCCATTCGTTAAAAAAGCTAAATCTGTGGGCGCAAAACTAGTGGTGATTTCAATGAAAAAATCATCTGCCATGGCGGATGTTGCTGATTTAGTAGTTCAAATTGGTAACGATAGCAGTTTCCCACTCACTAAAGGCATGCCGATGGGCTCACAATTTGAGCTTTCAACATTAGTATTCCTCGAAGCGGCGATTGCTGATTTGATTTTTGCTAAAGATTTAACCGAAGAAGGTATGCGCGCGATTCATGCGAACTTAGAGTAATCGCTTGTCATCAACGGTTTGTCGTATTAAAAAGCCCGAGCTTACTCGGGCTTTTTTGCATCCACACTATGGAGTGCACATAGGTCTGCACCAGTGATGTGTTGGCTATGTAATGCTGTGGCAATCAAGGCGCCATGGACATGCATGGTGCTTAGTTGTGCCAAGTCCTGCGTATTGCGTACGCCACCGGCAGCGTAAATGCGCTGTTTGTTAGCCAAGCGGATAACTTTGTTGAGCGTGGCGATATCGACACCCGATTGCGCGCCTACCTGATTCAGTGTCATCACAATGACATCTTGGGGCCAATCCTGATGTTGCTGCAGAAGTGCGCTAGGACCTTGGTAGCCATTTGGCATAAAGTCTAGCGATAGCACAATATGCTCAGAATATCCCTGTGCAATGGCCAAGTAGTCATCCATCTGCCGCATATTCTCTGTGCCAATGATCGACTTTACCCTAGGATGATGCCAAGACTGCACATCACTTGCTTGTTGTATGCCGGCATCGATCCAAATCGTTAGGTCGGGGAATGTCTCAAGGATATTATCAATAATGGGACGATGATTGCTAGGTGTACCCAGCAGGTGTTGTATTGCATTTAAATCGGCAATGTAGAGCGTGTCAAACGTATAAATATCTCTAAAAGCCTTTACAATATCTAGCGGCTTGGTAGAGGCGGTGAGTGACGACTGAATCGGTTGATACTGATGGCGCTGCCCTTGCTTGGCGTGTACAACAACACCATTCAGTAAATCAATCACAGGAATAATATGCACAATGAAATCACAACAAACTTTATTTGTATGTGAGTTTATCACTGGCGGTGGCTTTGTGGGGGCTGCATTGCCAGAGAGTTTGGCCCAAGAGGGTATGTTGATGCGAGATGCATTGCTGAGAGACCTTGACCAACTTGAGGGCTGGCAGTTAGTGACCACCTACGACAGTCGTGTTTCACCCGTTCATGCAAAGGTGCGCAGCATTGCTGTGGACGGTCACTGCGATGTATGGGAAATTTGGCGTGAATGCATGGCTGAGGCTGATGCTGTGTGGGTTGTTGCACCAGAGACAGATGGTATTTTGTATCAATTGGCGGAGATGGCGCATAGCCTGCAAGTGCGCTGGATCGGCCCCGTTCCGGAAGCGATTCGCGTAACGAGTCAAAAACACCTTACCGCGCAAGTATTAGGGCGTGCTAATTTGCCAGTCATCCCTACTTATTTTTTTTCGGAATGGATTCCAGATGCCAACCCAGCTTGGGTAGTTAAGCCGAATGATGGTGCAGGGTGCGCATCTACCTATGTATTTAATCAAATGGCTGCACTTGAAACTTGGTTTACTCAAGACAAGCAGCGCCAGCAAACACATGTGATTCAGCCTTATATCTCGGGTAAGCCTGCGAGTATTTGTGTGTTGGGGTTAAAAGATGAGGTGGTGGTGTTGAGTTGTAATTTACAATGGATGCTGTTGCAGGATGGAAAGCTAAGCTATACCGGCGGCAGGATCAATGGCGCTAGCGCTTATTGGCCACAATTGAAATTGCTGGCAAACGACATTAAGGCTGCCGTACCTGGCTTGATCGGGTATTTTGGGGTGGACCTATTGCTAGATACGCAAACGGCGAGAGGGGTAACGATTGTTGAAGTCAACCCGCGTTTAACTACAAGTTACGTACACTTGCACCAAGCCATAGGGTGCAACCCTGCGGCTATGGTGATGGATGCCATGCTGGCACCTACGTTTTCAATGCCAGACATCAAACGAGAGCAAATAGAGTTTTATGTGTAAAGATAACTATACAATCGGCTGGGATATTGGTGGGGCGCATATCAAGGCTGCATTGGTTGATGCGCAGGGGCTGGCGCATCAGGTATATCAACTGGCTTGCCCACTGTGGCGTGGGCCACAAGAGCTGGTGCAGTCGATGGCACAGATACAAGCATTGTTACCGTCCAATGTGGTGTCTGCAGTAACCATGACTGGGGAGTTGGTGGATTACTTTCCCAATCGCCATACTGGTGTGTGCGAGATTGCTAGGGTAGTGCATGCGCAGTTGGGCGCGGATGCTAGATTTTATGCGGGAGAAACGGGTTGGTTATCCTACACTGAGGTAGAATCTAACACGGGCGCTATAGCTTCCATGAATTGGCATGCCAGTGCAGCGTTTATTGCACAGACAGTAGCGGATGGTTTGTTTGTGGATATTGGCAGTACCACCACTGACGTTATTCCGATTCAGCAGCATGGCTTGCTGGATGTGGGATATACGGATGCACAAAGGATGGCGCGCCATGGCTTAATTTATACTGGTATTGTGAGAACACCACTCATGGCGCTGGGTCCAACCATTATGTTTAATCACCGCAGTTACTACGTGGCCGCTGAGTACTTTGCAACCAGTGCAGATGTGTACCGCTTATTGGAGCAGTTGCCAGCAGAGGTGGACTTGGCAGAGACAGCCGATGGCAAAGATCGGTCCCCTCTGAGCACGGCAAGACGGCTAGCGCGCATGATTGGCCACGATGTGGAAGATGCTACCTTAACTGATTGGAAAACACTTGCACAGCAGTTTAAACAAACACAAAAGAACCTAATCATGACAGCATTGAATGCACATCTTACCGATGCCATTGTCCCCATAGTCGGCGTGGGCATCGGTACGCTTTTGTGTCGTGAGCTTGCTGACGAATTACAACGTCCGTTTATTCATGGCGCGCAGTTGGTGCAAGCTAAAGATGCAACTACGCATCAACAAGCCGTTAATTGCTTTCCTGCTTATGCAGTAGCGAGATTGGCGGCATAGCATGGCGTTAATTCAACATGCACTGCCTTATCAGCACGACAGTGCACAATTATTTGCACGCATTAAGCATATGCGCTGGCCGATGTTCTTAGACAGCGCACAAATGTTGCACGCAGACACCCAATTGCCGGCGAGTCAGTTTGGGCGCTATGACATATTAGTTGCAGACCCGGCCATGACCTTTGTCACCACAGGGTCGCAAACGGTGGTTGAACATGCGGGCAAACAAACCATTTCTGAAGAAGACCCGTTTACTTTGGTTAAGCAAGCGCTACAACGCACGCCCAGTGCGCATAGTGATTACCCATTTACCGGTGGTGCTCTAGGTTATTTTTCTTATGATTTAGGGCGACGCATTGAGCAATTGCCTAGTATTGCCGCCAATGACACACAAATGCCGGAAATGATGGTGGGTATTTACGATTGGGCGATTGTGGTGGATCACCGTGCTAAGACTACGCATATCGTCTCACATCAGTTTTATACCAGCAATGATGTTTGGCATACATTGTGCGCGCTGTGTGAGCAAGCCGCACATGAGGAAACTGCTACCTTTCAAGTTACGTCTGCAGTGCGCTCAAACTTTAACGCAGAAACATACGAGCAAGCGTTTAAGCAAGTGCAGCACTATATTCAAGAAGGGGATTGCTACCAAGTCAATTTGGCACAACGCTTTTCTGCTGAAATTGACGGCGATAGCTGGCAGTGCTACCGCACTTTAAGAGCAATTAGTCCAGCGCCGTTTATGGCATATATGGATTTAAGCTTTGGTAACCAGCAGTCCTTACAAGTGCTGTCGGCCTCACCGGAGCGTTTTTTGCAACTGATTGGTCAGCAAGTGGAAACACGCCCAATTAAAGGTACACGCCCTCGATTTGAAGACCCTGATAAAGATCTGCAAAGTGCGATTGAGTTAGTGACGAGCCTGAAAGACCGCGCTGAAAATGTCATGATTGTTGACTTGCTGCGTAATGATATTGGCAAAGTGTGTGAACGCGGTAGTGTCAAAGCTGAAAAGCTGTTTAATCTGCAAAGTTTTGCCAATGTGCATCACTTGGTGAGTTTCGTCACTGGCGTATTGGATTATCGCTATACAGCTTTGGATTTACTGCGTGGCTGCTTCCCTGGCGGATCAATTACTGGTGCGCCCAAATTGCGTGCAATGGAAATCATAGAAGAGCTTGAGCCGCATAGGCGAGGCATTTATTGTGGCGCGATAGGCTATATTGGGTTTGATGGGGATATGGACATCAATATTGCTATTCGTACCGCCGTGGTTATTGCAGGGCAGATTCATTTTTATGCTGGCGGTGGTGTTGTGGCTGATTCTACCTACGAAAAAGAATATAAAGAAACCTTAGATAAAGCCTCTAATTTCCTGACGACCATGGATATTTTGAGTAAAACCATACGTGAGTATGACAAAAAGCGTGATACTTTAGATTTAAAACAGATTTAAAACAATAATTAACGCGTAATTGGCCGTATATTAGGCCAATGATCCCGGCAATATTTTGTATAAGCTAGATAATAACTGGCAAAACAACAGCGTATTCTAAGGGGAAATCCGTGTGGGTGATTAAATTAGGGGGCAGCCTTCTCGGGTCGGATGAGTTGCAGCACTGGCTAAAGTTGGTGGCGCAGTATGGCGATGGGCGAGTGGTTATCGTGCCAGGTGGTGGTGTATTTGCTGATGTGGTCAGAAGTGTATCCCAGCAAACGCCCATGACTGATGCCTGTGCACATGCACTGGCGGTCAGTGCGATGAACCAATTTGGAACGCTGCTGATTGATCAAGTCCCTATGCTGGTTCCCGCACATAGCGAACTGGAAATTGCAGAACGCAGTTGGCAACACCGCGGCATTGTCTGGATGCCTAGTAAAATGGTCATGACGGATGGTGATGATATTCCGCATAGTTGGGATGTGACTTCTGACAGTTTGGCGCTATGGCTAGCCAAAAAAATATCCGCAGAGCATCTGATACTGGTTAAATCTGAGCCACCATCTCACACGGCTAGTCTAGAAGAGATGATTGACCAAGGTGTGATAGACCCCGCATTTTCACACTTTAATGCGGATAGCCAAGTAAAGGCATGGGTGGCTTACAAAGGTGACTACACTGCATTCTCTAATGGTTTTCAGGAGTCATCCTTGCGGCAAGTGGGACACTTGCTCACGCATTAAGATGCTGATTACAGCGAAGCTTAGTCTTGCTGCGATTTCTCAAAGCGACCAAAATGCAGCATGATGGTCGGTAAAATCAGTAAATTCAACATGGTGGAAGTAATCAATCCTCCCACAATAATCGTCGCCATTGGCCCTTCGATTTCTCTACCGGGCTGACCGCTACCTGCTGCCAAAGGCAGCAAGCCTAGTGCAGTGACTAAGGCTGTCATCAGCACCGAGGGCAAGCGTTCTGACGCGCCTCGTATGCAGGTTTCTAGATTCCACACACAATTTTCTTCATCGACCAAATGCTGAAAATGCGACACCATCATGATGGAGTTGCGCAAGGTAATACCAAACAAAGTGACAAACCCAACCAAAGAGCCAAGAGATATCCAGCCGCCAGTAAATAGTGCTGCCAATACCCCGCCAATCAAGGCAAAAGGTAGGTTAGCAAAGGTCAGTAATAAATTGCGTAACTTACCAAATGCAATGTATAGCATCAGGAAAATTGCCACGCCGGCCAAGAGTGAATGGACAATCAAATCTTCTCTGGATTGTGCATTGGCCTCAGCTTCTCCGGTAAACTCAAGATAGTTGCCGGGGCTGATACTGATGTCAGTTTTAATTCGTTTTTTCAGCTCACGTATAAAGCTATCTTGGTCTCTATTTTCTACATTGGCAGTGACGGTTTGAATACGTTTTGCGCCCGCATGTAATATTTTAGAGCGCCCATTCTCTTGCGTAATGAAAGCGATATCGTTGAGGTGTAGTAATTTGCCCTCTGCATTAAACAGCGGAATGCGGCTGATATCTCCAATATCGTCCCGTGCTTCTAAATCAAGCAACACACTCAAGCCAACAACACGGCTACCTAGGTATATTTGTGAGACAGGCACGCCTTCATACGCTGCACGTATCGTGTCCAATACATCTGTTGGATGCAATCCCCAGACTGCAAGTTGGTCAGGTCTGAGTCGTATCACTACTTGTGGGGTGCCTGGAGGAGACTGTACCAACACATCAGTTGCACCTTTGGTGGCATTGAGTACCCCCGCAATTTTTTGCGCATCACGATCCAGCGCATCCAAATCATCACCATAAATGTTAATAACTGTACTGGCCGCATAACCGGAAATGGTTTCTTCAATACGTTCGGTAAGGAAAGTGTTAATAGCAAAGTTGGCGCCGACAAATCCCACTTCAGCAATACCATCGTTATCTACATCTTCTGGATCTCCGCCCAATGCCTCTCGGATATCGTTCAAAATACGCGTTTGCTCTTCACCTGCCAAGGTACCAATCTCAATTTCAAATTCACTATAGTGCGTGCCAAATGTGTCTGCACCGTTTTGCGCGCGACCAACCCATTGGGTCACAGATTTAACACCATCGATTTTCCTGATTGTGCTAGACACTTTTTGGCCAAGCCGTAACGATGCTTCTTCCGATGTGCCCGGAACTGCAGTCATATGCATGATGAAGTGGCCTTCATGCAGTGCTGGAATAAATTGATTTTTAAATAGTGGAAGTACACCTAACCCCATGGCAATGGTGATGAAGCTGATAGTGATAATGGCTTTGTAGTTTTTCTCGATGACATACAACAGTTGGATATAGTTGCGTTTGATATATTTAATAATGGGTGAGTCTTCGGTCTCTAATTTGGCATGCCCCAACATCATGTAACAGAGCGCCGGCGTGAGCGTGAGGGCGACAACCAGTGAGGCCAAAATGGCCGCAATATAAGCAAACCCCAGTGGGGCGAATAATTTGCCTGCGACACCAGAGAGGGTAAGTAGAGGCATGAACACAAGTGCCACAATGATGGTGGCATATACTACGGAACTACGGACTTCCATGGAGGCTTGGAACACTACCTGATGGATAGGCCGCGGTTGTGCCAATGCGCGGTTTTCACGCAGCCGCCTAAAAATATTCTCGGTATCGATGATTGCGTCATCGACCACCTCGCCCAGCGCAATGGCCAAGCCCCCTAATACCATAATATTCAAGCCCACGTTGTAATAGCTCATGATAACAATGGCTGTGAGCAATGACAGTGGGATAGCTGTTGCAGAAATAAATGCAGTACGGGCATTAAATAAGAATAAAAATAAAATGGAAATGACCAGTATTGAACCAATCAGAATGTCGGTACGTACACCGTCAATAGCGGTTTCAATAAAATTGGCGGGTCTAAATAGGCCTTCATGTAAGGTCACATGCTGTGCTTGCAGGTGGGGCTTTAACTCCTGCAATGCAGACTCAATCGCCAGTGTCACGGCATGCGTATTTGCCCCTAACTGGCCTTGCACGGATAGATAAATGCCAATTTCTTCGTTAATAGCCGCAGCACTGATCGATGGTGCTGGTCCTTCCACCACACGACCGATATCACCTAGCTGAATGGTCACGCCGTTTTGGTGGACTAGCGTTGCTTTGGCCAGTGTTTTAGCATCGGTCGCTTGACCTTGCGTATTGATGATAATGCGTTGATTGTTATTCTGGATATAACCGGCACCGCTCACTCCAGTCGCCTTTTGTGCAGCAAGCACAACATCATTGAGGTTGAGTTGATAACGCACCAGTTTGTCTGGGTCAATTTGTATCTGAAACTGCCGGACTTGGCCACCAAATACATTCACGTCAGCCACGCCTGGAATCGCCATCATATGAGGCGTAATCGTCCAATCGACCAGTGTACGCAACTGCATTAAATTGAGCGTTTTAGAGGTGACACCAAAGCCTAACACCGTGCTGGCAGAAGAGGTGAGTGGGGTAATGTTGGGTACAATACCTCTGGGTAGCTGATTGGCAATTGTACTTAGGCGTTCTGCCACCACTTGCCGATTACGGTATATGTCCGTTTTTTCATCAAAAATCACGGTCACAATCGATAAGCCCGGAATTGACTGTGAGCGCAGGTTAATCACGCCCACCGTACCAGATATACTGCTCTCAATCGGTTGCGTGACTAGCGACTCTACTAACTCTGCAGACAGTCCCGGGGATTCGGTCTGAATGATGATTTGCGTTGGGGAGAATTCCGGAAATACATCTAGATTGCTACGAGTGAGACTGTATAAGCCATACAATACAATCAGGATGGCCAGCCCAACTATCACACCATAAAAGCGGATAGAAAAACGAACAATGGCGGACATCATGATGGGGTGCTTTCAAGCAAATGCATTAGCCTTGTATCCTTATTATCGTGACGGCATCACACTGCTTTGCAATAGGCATCTGCACGGAAATTTGGGTTGATATAGACATATCAATCCTCGTTTTCATTTTTAATCAGATATTTAAACTCTTCCGAGAGTAGTAGCTGTGCTCCACTGGTCACTACCTGGCTGCCCGCAGCAATGTTTTGGTTAAACCAACCTTCTTCAATTTCTGTGTCTGTCGAAATAGGTTGCCTGATAAATTGATTGTTTTTTTGTTTCACATAAACCCAAGGTTTGCCAGCATGCCAAACCACTGCACTGCTAGGGATGACAACACCTTCGTTTTGCAGTTGCGTACGGTTGGCTTGTACTACGTGTACCCGCATGCCCACGCGTAGCGATTCTGCTGGCGCACTATAGTAATAGGTTTTGCCTATACCGCTAATGTCTGCGGTACTCGCTGGCGAGATATATAGCGCCTTTACACTGGTAGCGCGCTCGTTTAGTGAGATGATTTGAATGCTATCGCCAGCCGCAGGTGTGTTGGCAGTAATGGGCAGGCTGACCTGTACCAACACATTTTTACGGGTAAGTAATTGATTGACTTGTGGCGAACCTTGTCCACCAACCACTAGTTGCGTCAACGGTTCACCCCACTGTAGTTGAACCGTTGATTTCAGATTTTGCTGCTGTTGTACCAAGGCTTGAATTTTTGCTTGGTTGGCATGGAGTTGCGACTGTGCCTCTTGCACGGCGCTGTCTGAGATATTTTTGTCATCTTCATTGAGCGTTTTTAAGCGCTGAAACTGTGATGTTAGTTGCTGGCTGCTGCTTTTTGTAATTTGCAGCTCTGTAGACAAGGCAATGTATTGTGACTTCGCTTCAACCAGTTTATCGATAGAGATAACGCTGCCGTAAGTCTTGACCACACCTTGATAGGCGATCTTTTGTACCTTGCTATAGGTGATCCCGCTGTTGGCTTGCGTTTCTGGCGAGAGAGCTACCGTACTAATACCTTCTTTTTCTGTGACCCGGTTTGGGCTTTCGATTTCCTCTTCTTGTTCGCTTTGGTAGGCCTCATACTCGTCTTTACCATAAAAGACCAAGACCCAAAATAGCGTGACAATAATCAGCGCTTGTAACCCAATAATTAGTGTAATTTTTTTATTCATCATGCTTTACCGTGCGTAAAGTTGCATTATCGTAAGGGAGTGGCCGTTGCACTACATTTTCCAGCAGCGCGCGTTTTATCAGCACATCAAACGTCGCATTATTCAGGTCTTGGTTGGCAACGCTTAGCACTAATTGTGCTTGTGTGAGGGCTACACGGTCAATCAAGCCAGCGTCAAACTGCTTTTGTATACTTGCAATATACAGGCGCTGTGCTGCATGCGACTCTTTTGCGTGTTCGAATATAGTGATGGCGAGTTGATACTGTGCATGCACTTGTTCTACTTGCGCAATAACTGAGGCTTGCAAGGCCTCAAACTGCGCGCCTTCGATGGTTCGGAGCAGCTCGGCTTCATGAATAAGCGTTGGCTGTTGCTGAAGTAAGTTGAGTAGTGTACCCAAGCCAAGTGACCAAATACGGTCACCAAATTCAAAAATATAGCCCGGTGTTAAAGTGATATCAGGTACTTGTTTGGCGATTTCTAATTTTAATTTGGATTCAGCTACCGCGTAGCGCGCAAGCCCTCGTCTAATATCAATGCGGCTAATCAGAGCATCAGTTTGTAATGTTTGTGCCGTTATTTCAGATTGTGCTTGTGCTGTAATAGCCTCTGTCAAAGGGGTAATAGGTATGACATTAAACTGTGCGTAGCTCAAGCCTGTATCTGCTGCAAGTTTAATCTTATACCCATCAGTTTTAGCTGATTCATTGCGTAATTGAATCTGGCTTTTTTGCAATAAGAGTTGATATTGTGCAAGTTCTGTATTGGAGCCTAAGCCTGTGGCGACACGCTTCTGTAGCATATCGACCAGTTGGCGGTAAAGTGCAACTTCTTGTTGCAGTAAAGTAAGTTGATGTTGATGTGCTCGGTAATCAATGAGGTCAATTTGTAGCTGATGCCTCAGTTGCCATGCGATTTCTGCAGCATCCATCCTTGCAACTTCTGCCAAATGCTGAGCCTCTTCCACTTTTACGGCACGCTTGGCAGTTGTTTCAAATGGAATGTCTACCTGTAAGCCATATGACATCGGGTTGATGTCACCATTGGCACGATCACTGCGGGCGATGGTGCCGTTGATACCTAAGGCTGGTTTTAATCCTGCGGCTTGGATAGAGTATTCCGCCAGCGCCAATTTCTCTTTTACTACCACTAAGTTAGTGTGGTAAAACAGGGCGGTGTGCGTCAGTGTACTTAAATCCCAAGATTGAAAAGGAATAGCCGTGTCCGCCACACCGTTTCTAACTAGGTAAGCTCTAAACTCCGGATTATCTAAAGATTTTTGTGATAACTTGCGTGCGGATTGTGCTGCATCTAATGGTTTGGCGGAATAGGTTTGATGCGCACAACCCAATAGAATTAAGGTGATTGAGCAAATGCTGAACGCGTTGCGGAAAGTGGGTTGCATGCGAAAGCACTCGCCTGACAAAGCCGTTAGTACTTAATGATCAATGGTGGCATGCACCGCATTTAAGGCATCCTGAAGCGACTCTTCAGGTAACTTGTTGATGGTGGTCGCAAGTAAATCGGCAGCTTCTACTGTGCGAATTGGTAAATCTGCGGTATTGAGCTCAGCAATCAACCCAGCAGCAGCCCCAGCAATAATCAAAAGGGTCTCGCGCTCTTTCATCAAAAGCTCTAATTCGGCTCGCAGCATATTGCTTTCTGCGATTTGTTGGGTATTGGACATAGTGACTTTTCTTAATTCTTTACAGATTTATTTATTTGAGTGAAACAACATAGTGCATTTTAACGCCTTGGTTTGTCAATGTTCAGTAAGGTGAAACCGCATTTACGCAGGTTTTATTTTCCGAAAGACCAAAC
>Ga0123394_1064170_pt1 | contig 11680 bp, 7 predicted proteins | sample T10HHNO3metaT_FD_89922 | JGI IMG/M metagenome (GOLD analysis project Ga0123394, IMG submission 89922) | Methane-oxidizing artificial microbial communities from Washington, USA to study methane cycling - T10-HHNO3 metaT (Metagenome... ...
GAGGGTTCTCATGCAGTGGCAGCACTTCACACAAAAAATAGACAGCAATAGACTTGTCGCGCATGCCTATAAGGCAATTGGCATCATTGTTTTACTCCTACTAATCATGATGCTTGTACTATGGTTTTTGCCAGAAGCCCATGCTGAAGATAAAGCATTGAATACCACTTTGCCCAAAACGAATATCCGTATTCCTGCAGGTAATCTTGGTACGGCACTGAGTGGTTATGCCGCAGAATCTGGAGTAACGCTTGTATTTGACCCGCAACTCACGCAAGGCAAAACAACACATGGATTAAAAGGTAGCTACAGCCTGCAAGAAGGGTTTAATGAGATATTGAAAGACACCGGGCTGGAGGCTACGCCTGATAATAAGGGCGGATATTTACTCAAACGCTTGCCCCCAAAAGCGAATGTATCTGTCACTGAAGACAAAACCGTTGAGTTAGACACCATTAACGTCCGCGCTAAGCGATATAAAGCCATAGGCCCCATGCCTGGGCTTGCCTTAACTAAAGAGCAAATCCCCGGCAATGTGCAGAGTGTAACCGCCAAAGAAATTAAAGAGGCGCACGCGCTAAGCCTTACCGACTTAATGAACAGTAAGCTGCAATCGGTCAACGTGAATGACTATCAAGGGAATCCATTTCAAATGGATGTGACTTACCGTGGCTTTACGGCTTCACCGCAGCTCGGTACACCTCAAGGCCTCAGTGTGTTTTTTGATGGTATTCGCGTGAATGAGCCTTTTGGGGATGTGGTGAACTGGGACATGATTCCAACCAATGCACTGGAGGGCATGGATGTTTACCCGGGATCTAACCCGCTATTTGGTTTAAATACCTTGGGTGGCGCCTTGGCGGTAAAAACCAAAAGTGGCTTTACCACCGAAGGAGTAAGCGCAGAAGTGTTGGCAGGCTCTTTTGGACGTAAGCAATTTCAAGTATCCGGCGGTGTGAATAATGGTGACTTTGCAGCGTTTGGCGCGGGTAATTTTTTTTTAGAAGATGGCTGGCGTGATAACTCGCCAAGTAAAGTCAATCAAGCATTTGGTAAGTTAGAGTGGCAAGGCGAGCACGCTTCATTGGCATTCTCTTCTTTAGCCGCAGTCAATAAACTAGTGGGTAACGGTACTGTGCCGATTGAATTGTATGAGCAAAACTCAACAGCAGTGTTTACCTCGCCAGATGTCACGCGCAATAAGTTATTGCAGTTTCAACTATCGGGCGTGTTTGATGTCAGCGATACGTTTAGCATTACCGGCATGGTGTATAAGCGCGGTAGTAATCGCGTGTCTACCACTGGCGATATTATTGATATTGATACGTTTAGAGAGGCTTTTCGCGCAACACGTGAACCCACGCCCGGCAAAACTTATACCTGTGCATTTACCGATGCCAATGCAGATGGCTTGCCTGATTATTATCTTGATACTTTGGATGCAAATAACCCCAGCCCTTTTTACGCAGACTTCAATGCAACTGGCGGTTCTGTCCCTAACTATGCATTAGCTGGCCCACTTAATGCAAACATTCCCACTGCAGATTTAACACGATTTATAAATGCTTTTAGCGCGCCAAATGGCAGTAGTGTTTTGGAAAGTAATGCAGATGTGGGTCTAAGTGCCTCTGACTTTTTTAGTTTTGATAACAACGGCACCCAAACCTATTTGCTATTTAAACCACCTGTCAATCAGGCTGACTGTACAGACCCACTAGACCGTATTGAACAAGACAATGGCGTAGCAATACTCGGCGATACTTTACCAGATGGCACGTCGGCAGGACGGCGTAGAGATGGTGCTTTAACGAATACCAACGGTGCTGTGAATGGCACTGGTACAGGCGTGGTAGCGGGAACACCTACTGCAATCATCACTAACTCTAATATTGAGCAGGCAACACAAGGGGGCGCAGTCCAGCTTAACTGGAATACTGACTATCATAAATTTATGGTAGGGGCGTCTGTGGATGCTTCTTCTGCTACTTATTTGGGTAAACAGCGATATGGACAAGTGGATGATCAGCGCAATGTATTTAACGACCCCAGTCAGTTGGGTAAAGAGTTTTATGCGGCGGATCATGATGTCACCATTAACGACTTTGATGGTGAGTTAAAAACGCAAAGTGTCTATTTTAGTGAGACTTGGACGCCTACCGAAACGCTCAATATTGCTTTCTCTGGCCGCTATAACTACACCGATGTACAAAATAGACTGGCCCCACAGAAAGTCAATGGTGTGGGATCGGATATTGCAAAACTGCTTAACCAATATGATTTTGTGACGATTTGCCCAGGCACAGACCTCAGCAATTGCCCTATTAATTTGTCTGCGCCTGTCCCGTTAGAAGACAGGCTAGCGCGTACATACAGCACGTTGAATAGTCTCGATAAAAAAATCACAGAAAAATTTAATTATCATTCACTCAACCCTGCGGTAGGGGTCACTTGGCAAGCCACACCACGCTTAAATCTTTATGCAAGTTGGAATCAAGGTACGCGGGTGCCCTCAGTCATTGAACTAGGTTGTGCATATGACGGAACTATTGTGCCTTACGGTAGGGATGAGTTTGGCAACTTTGTGGACATAGAAGAATTGCGAAGACGCTATCCAAACGACCCAGGTGTGCGAGTGATTGGTTCTAAGCCACGTAGCCTATTAGATGGACGCGGCTGTAATTTACCAAGCTCTCTATCGGGTGACCCGTATCTGCCACAAGTGGTGGCACAAACGACAGAGTTTGGCGCACGCGGTAAATTTAGAGATTTATTAGAGTGGAATGTCAGTGCGTATCAAACCAATTTAAAAGATGATTTGTATTTAGTATCGCCAACCCCTACTTTAAGCTTCTTCCAAAATGTCGGTGCAACGCGCCGTCGTGGCATTGAGTTTGGATTATCCGGCGAGTATGGACGGTCCGATTTTAGAGTCAACTACTCGCTGACGGAAGCCACATTTCAATCTGACTTTAGGATGTTAAGCCTCAATAATAGCTCTTTTTTAAGTAACGAGACCACAAATCCATTGTATGGGCAGATTAGAGTAAAGCCGGGTGACCGCATGCCAGGGGTGCCATTGCATAACGTAAATGTTAGCTGGGGATATAAGGTGACACCCGCATTGAAATTGGGGTTGACCATGGTTGGCCACAGCGATGCGTTTGTGCGTGGCAATGAAAACAATGAGCATACGGCAGGACCTGGCCGAGGCATTGTGACGACAGGATTAGATGCGACAGGGCAGGCAGCACAAATCACTATCCCTACACCTGACTTTAAGCGGAATGGTAAGTCTGACGGCTATGCGGTGCTCAATTTCAGAGCCAGTTATGAGATTAATAAAAGCTGGAAAGCCGGACTCATTATCAATAACTTATTAGATAAGCAATATTTCTCGGCTGGTCGATTAGGGTTAACGCCATTTTCACCATCCACCTATGGGGCAATTGGCCCAGGCGGCTTTAACTATAATTCGAGTGAGTGGACATCCACACAATTTATGTCAGCAGGCGCACCGCGTGGCGTATGGGCGACACTTGCATATGATTTTGATGCATCTAAAAAAGCGTTACCCCGCGTTAATTTTGGCACGGAGCCAGACACATTGCCACCTGAAGCGCCACCACCCTCTGCGCAGGAGTTGGCGCTTCAAAAAACCATGGCAACACTATCCACACTCCCGGTACTCAAGTTAAATGCTGAGCAATCTACACGTATTGCTAAAGATGAGGTCACTGCCACAATTGAATCGTGGAAAGCTGCGCTGATGGCAGGCAATACAGAAAAAGTGCTGCAACATTATGCGCCGACATTTGCGCCAGAAGGTATGAGTCATGCCGCTTGGGAAGAGCAGCAAAAAATAGACATGTTCACTGAGCCTAATTTGGCAATCACCATCAAAGACTTGCTGGTGACACCACAAGGTAAGCGCATGGCGGCTGTGTTTAAGCAAGTGGTCACTTCTGCGCAGGGAGAGCAAGCCACTAAGAAAATACTATACCTTTAGCAACAGAATGGGCGTTGGACGATTGTGGGTGAGTATGCCGCTAAAGCGCGTGAAGCTAAGTTGATAAGTAGTGAGCAGCAGTTAAAAACACAGAAAAATAGTGCAGTAAAAGTTAAAAATATTCAGGTTAGCCTGACTGCGGAGAACAAATAATGCACATGTTTACTCTATTTGAACGCAAACCCATGGCTGCAGCAATCAGTGCTATTTTCAGTATTGGATTCATGGTTTTTTCAGCGCATGCGCATGCTGACTGCGTGGATAACGGCGGTGGCAGTTTTACCTGTACTGGTAATACGAGTAACAGTACACCTATCACTGGCAGCGTCACACTTGATAGCACCAGTGGTGCGGCGAGCCTGAATAATCAACCTAATATTAAGATCATTAATGACCACAGTGCCATCACACAAGACACGGTGAGCACCATACAAACCAATGGTAATAATGCAGCCACAGTCGAAAATAGTGGCAATATTATTGTGAATAGAGGTGATTTGGTCATCAGTGAAGAGATCGTTGTAAGTGAAGATGTCTATGACCAAGATGGTAATCTGATTACGCCGGCAGTGATTATTCCTGCAGTGATAGAGCCTGGGCTTACGATAGACTCAGGCGCATTCAGCGCTGATAGCAACGGGCAGTTGCTCAATAATGGCGCCAGTGTGGGTGTGGCCAGTGCAATCCGTGCCAACGCAGATGCCGCCACATTTAACTTTATTAACCAAATTGGCCCTCGCCCTAATTTTGCGATATTTTCAGCTTACTTTCCTAGCGTGCAGGCCACAGGTGATTACTCTGCTGCGCTCTATGGCAATGCTGCGCAGATTAACATTACCAATAAATCTTTAATTGCCAATACCTCTTATTCATTTACCCTTGGGGATACCTTGGGGGAGGGGCATTGGGCAATCGCTAACTATGGCGCTGGCTTAACGACGTTGAATAATATCAATCCCAATCAAGATGCCAGTGGTATACAGGGCGATATTGTACTGGTCGACCGTAACCCTTTATTACTGGCCGCGCAGAAAAACAACCCTTCTTTAGTACTGGCCCATGCGGCTAATGAAGTTGGTGTTAGAAATAGCGTGATTAATAACGGTTATTTAGCTTTTATTAACGGCAATATTTACCTCGGTAACGGTGAGCACGTCATTAATAATGAGGCGGGCGGCTATATGACGGGTAACATTTATATAGACCAGCGTGATGCTGAAATTATTGATGTGGTGGGCGGCGTGGCGACCACTGTTGGCACGGTATCTGGTGCTAAAACATTTACCCTGACTAACAACGGCACATTTAATGAAGGCGGTGGCAATGAAATACGTGTTGATGATGTTGTAGGGTCATTGAATACGTTTAATTTTAATTTGAGCTCGTTGGTGCCTGCGTTTAATGGCGGCCCTTATTACACACTCACGCCTAGTAATTTTAGTACCAATATTTTTACCAATGGCTTGGGAGACAACACCGTTAATTTACGTTGTTTCCCACCCGCGCTTCAAGGGGGCTGTACAGCAGATGCGACATTGCAAGTCAGTACCGTGAATATATCATCCAATACTTTTTTCGATATCAGAACACTCAATGTAGCTGGCGGTAATGTCAACCTGAACTCAAATGTTTTCTTTAGTGAATTTGGCGCAATTACCGCCAATACAGTTACGATTGGCCAAGGGTATAATTTTTACGGATATTTTGGCAATTATGATTACACGCCGTCAAACTCCCCATTTCCAGCAGCACCAGATGCGATTGGCGTGATAAATGCAAACCTTATCAATAATGGCCGAATTACGGTGCGCGATGCAACACTAGTGGTGAATGGTGATGCTACTTTTACCGATACATCCAGTTTAGCTTTCCGTATTTTACCTACGGGTAACGGCAAGGTAGATGTACAAGGAGGCACTGGTACGTTTAGCAATAACAGCACGCTGATTCCCACGTTTAGAGATATATACATTCGCTCTGGCGATACGTTTACGGTTGCCACCAACTCAAGTGGCCAGCCAAATATTATCAATAGTGGCATTGTGCAATTCACCAGTAGCGATAGCACAGGGGATATCGTGCTGACCGCCAACAATGCCATTCCCCAAATACTTAACCCGACTAAAGCGGGTACCAATGCGGTCATGGCTTTGATGAATGCGCCGAGCACAGACCCTGTGATTGCAGGTTTGCAATTAGAGATTCAAGGTCTAGATAACCAAGAGTTACAGCGTGCAACCGAGCGTCTACGTCCGGAAATTCATGATGGCGTTATTCGGATGGTGCTGGGTAACACGGATCGCACATTCGGTATTCTGGAAAATCGCTTGGTTGAACAGGCCCTCGCTGGTGATAAAAAGGTGAGCGTAGCCAGCCTGGACAGCAACGCGGGCGCTGTGGATAAGCCCAAAGCCAGTACAGGCATTTGGATGCAAGGGTTTGGCTATCAAGGTACACAAGATAAGCGTGAGGGTGTCGATGGTTTCAGGCTCCATTCAACAGGGTTTGTAGTCGGTGCAGATCGTGATATTGGTGCTGATCAAACATTCCGCTTGGGTGCGCTATTTAGTTTTGCTGGCGGCAATATCGATAACAGTGGCCTCACAGACAATAATACAATCAATACCAATAGCTACTTTGCCGCTATTTATGGTGCATGGGATATGCAGGACTGGTACTTGAATGCAGCCATTGGGGGCGGTAGGCACGTGATTGATACGCGACGGCTTGCACTAGGGCGCGTCGCGACTGGCGAGCACGATGCTTGGCAGTTTAGCAGCCATTTAGATGCAGGCTATCCATTCCAATTGACGGATGAGCTACAGTTTATTCCCGTAGCTACTTTACGTTATAACCATCTAGATGAATCTGGCTACAAAGAGAAAGGCAAAACGATTGCTGGTGTGAATGGCGTTGGCCGTGCTGGTGATCCTTCTTACACAGTCACTCCAGGCACCCCCATTGCCTTGGCTGTGGATGGCAAGGCTACAGACTCTTTCCGCTCTGGTATTGGTGCAAAAGCATTATGGAATCTTCAACAAGATGACTGGAATGCAAATATTGGTGTACACGCGCTTTGGATGCATGAGTTTGGTGATATCGGGCAAACGACAACAGCACGATTTTTAGCAGGTGGCAGCACATTTAATAACCCAAGCGTGGACATTGCGCGTGAAAGTATTGTGGCAGGCGCAAGCGTACAACTAACAGGTAATGATGAGAACGACCAAGTAAGCTTATTGGCAAGCTATGAGGCGGAGATGCGCGATAAGTTTTTCAGCCACAATATGACCATGCGTATTCGGTATGACTTTGACAAAGGGCCTAGTTACATCCAACGCGCCAATCATAACAAAGCAGCACTGTTGGCTAAGATTAAGCAAACACAATTGGTCAATGCTACAGAAGCAGACATTAATGCAATACAGCAAGCCATTGCGCCGGTGAGCGATGCTTCCGTGGCGCAAAGTACACCTAAATCAGAACATGAAGTACAAATTGAATCAGCCGTTAGCAAATGGGTGAATGCTTTAGCCAATAAAAATATAGAAATGTATTTTAATAGCTATGCCAGTGAGTTCACGCCGCCTGATGGTAGTACACGTCAAGCATGGGAGAAAAAACGTAAACTTGAAATCTCGCGTGATGGTAATGCTGCCATCAAAACTTCGTACTTAACCATTACGCCCAACGGAAACCAAGCGACTGCAGTGTTTACGCAAACCTTGACAGACGGGGGGCAAAAACAAACGTTGTTAAAGGCGCTTGATTTAATAGAAAAAGGCGGTCGCTGGCTGATCGTGAGCGAAGACGGCTTTGTAATTCAAGAGTAATACGCCGAGACGCAGTCAGCGTTTCAGCGCTTTTCATTCGTGAGTAGTGCTGGTGCTGACCACCATTTTCACCAAAATCATTAGGATTATTTAATGAAATTTGGCATCTGCTCAATCTGAAAATCGAGCAATATCACAGTATGTATACAGTTCTGTATACTCGTTCAGTCAAATGATTGAATTGAATTTTTCATCATCAATTTATATGGGGAATCAAATGAAATATATGTTAAGTATTGCAATCGTTTTTGCGTTGGCTGGGCCAGCCTTAGCGGAAGATAAAATTAGCCGAATGCATGCGGATAGCATGCAATCATTTACGCCTGAGACCGTGCAATGGAAAGATGAACCGATTTTACCCAAGGGTGCCAAAAGCGCAATTCTTGTTGGAGATCCTACCAAAGCTGGGGTATTCATTGCGTGGCTTAAGTTTCCAAAGAATTATCCTATTCCACCACACACGCACCCATTTACAGAGGTGGTTACAGTATTGAGTGGTAAGTTGGGGAATGGTATGGGTAATGTCTTAGATAAGAAAAAAGGTGAGATACTCAAGGCGGGTTCGAGTTTTGTGTTGCCGACAGGTCATACACATTATGTATGGACAACCGATGAAGAAACCATTGTTGAGCTTATTGCTACCGGGCCTTGGGCAATCACCTACACCAATCCTAAAGATGACCCTCGTCATTAGTATTTTAATAGACATTGGTGAAGTTAATTTAAACAATAGGGAAATGGAAATTCCAATCCCTATTGTGAAAGCTGACAAATGAAACTACGCCCGCACCCATACTTGCAATATGATGATCTACAGAGTCTCCTAAGCAGGCATTCTGATTGTTACGTTGAGCAAGTATTGTTATACCGGGCAAATATTATCCTTCCCCACGTTTTACCTTAGCTTCGTATTCGTTGATATCTACAAGCCCTTGTGATTCAGCAATGGCTTTTTCTTCTGGCGTAATAGCATCCTGAACGATGTCTAATCGCTTCCATGTTGGAATGGGCGTGACCTTGCAAGGCTCTGGCACATATTTGGATTGATCTAATTTTTTGTATTTGTGAATATAGCGTGGGCAGTTAACCCAAATTTTAGTGACTTTGATCATGATCAAATACTTTGCCTCAGTGTATTCAGTCAGCAGCTCATGCTCTCTCACCAACTCAGCAGTGCCTTGTACGCGCACTCTATGAGGGGTTTCAAAATCAATGAAGAGCATACCCACTTTATGCTGCGCTTCTATATTGCCCACCGAGTAAAACATGCCATTTCCATCAAAGCCGGGGAATACCAAAGTACTTTCATCCAACACTTTTACGAAACCAGTAGGGCCGCCTTTGTAAGATACGGTTGGCATGCCATGCGGATCTACCGTGGAAAGAAAAAACATGTCTCGGCTACTGATGAATTTATTTTCATCGTCAGATATTTTTTCATGTATCCAACCGTTATCCAGTAAATTAGCTAATTTTGTTGTATTGAATTCTTCTTGTAACGCACGGTGTTCAGCTGAATAGAGTGATGCCATTATTTTCCCCAATTAGTATGTTGAAAAAACTACTGATGTAAATGAAAAATCTTATTCATGATTTTCCATTCCCCATCTAACTTTAAAACGTTAAAAAAATCTGTGAATCTGTGCCCGGTCCAGTCATCAGTTTCTACGCGCACGCTGGCAATAGTGCCGACAATATCCATGCTCGCAATATGAAAGATCAAGTTTTTAGCAGGTCCGTTCGTATCGTTCCAATCATATAGCCCTTGAATAGGCCCTGCAAACAAGTCAGGGCCGACATAGCCAAAAATCGTTGCATCATCGTGAAAAGCAGGTTTCATGTCACTGCCTTTGCCAGAAATTGCGCCATTAATATAATGTTGAATTAAACCAGTAATCGCTTCGTAATCACTCATATTTGTCACTGACATAGGGATATCCTCCATTGATGCGTCATCTTGACTTATTTTTAAATTGAAATAAATGCAAGATATAGAATATTATTTGTGCTTATTTGGAAAAAATGAGCGAGGCTAAATTGTTTAATTCTTTAGATGATTTACGGATATTTGTACAAATTTTTGAGAAGAAAAGTCTAACGCTAGTTGCTACGCTCAACCAAACAACACCGGGCGTGATTAGTAAGCGATTAACCCAAATCGAAAAGGATTTTGGTGCACGGTTGTTTCATCGGACTACCCGAACCATTCAGCACACGGACGAAGGCCTTCGGCTGTATTCGCAAGCACAGCATTTGTTAGAAACCGTTGACGATTATGAAATGGATTGGGGTGAAAAAACTGAGCCTGCGGGACTAATACGCATCACTGCATCTGCTTCATTTGCTAGGCTTTATTTAATGCCACTGATATTAAAGTTTTTGAAGAGGTATCCAAAAATAAAAATAAGCTTTGAGCTTTCCGACAAGGTGCTAGATATTGTGGCGGAAGGCATTGATTTAGCTATCCGCGGTGCTCAGATGAGCGACTCGACCCTTGTGGCAAAAAAACTGGGGCCATCCCCAGAAGTGCTTTGCACAACAAAAGAGTATCTAGATAACGCACCTCCTTTAACTTCACCAGAGGATCTAGCCATGCATAATTGCATTGTATTGAATGAGCACTACAACTGGGAGTTTAAAGTGGGTGGAAAAACCATACACCAGCGCGTCAGTGGCAGTTTTCAAACCAACTATAGTGAAGCATTAATAGAAGCAGTTAAAGATGGTTTAGGCATTGGCATGATTTGCTATTGGCAAGCACATAAAGAATTACAAGCCGGAGAACTTGTCCTTGCTTTACCTGAGTTTGCTCCGGGTAGAGATCAAACGCTATATGCGGTTTACCCATCACGCCGACATTTGCCGACTAAAACCAAAGTACTGATTGAGTATTTGGAAAAGAACCTCGTGATACCTTCTCCAGATGCATATTAAACACCGAGTCTATTCATTATAAAATCAATCAGTGTTCTTACCTTAATTGAGAGAAACTTACCGTGTGGGTACATCAAATTAAAAGGGCGAGCTCTCCCAGAAAATTCTTTCAGTACCTCCACTAATGTGCCATTTTCCAACTCTTTTTCAACTACATAGTGGTAGGTTTGAAATAGGCCGGCACTAGACTTAGCGAGGGTTACGCCACCCAATATATCTTCTGAGCAACGATAGCTTCCATTTGTCAAAATCTCGTGCTCAATTGAGTCTTTGTAAAAAAGCCAGGGTATTGGGCGGCCAGTGCTCGGTAATTCAAATTGTATGCAATCGTGATCGGCTAAGTCCTCCAGTTTTTGAGGCTGTCCTTTTTGAGATAGATATTGTGGTGTAGCGACTACTACCAATTTTGCATCCTCTATTTTTCTTGAGATAAAGTTTGAGTCGGGAGGTGTTCGCCCTCTGACTGCCAAATCAAAGCCTTCTTCCAAAAAATCGATATTTCTATTGGTGATATGTAGCTCAAATTGGATGTTCGGATAATGGGTTCTGAAATCAGCCAATATAGGCAAGACTCTATAGTGGCCGTAGGTAGTTGGCAGGCTGATTCTTATAGTGCCGGCAGGGTTTATTTGCTGCCCAGCAACCGCAGTTTCTGCTTCCATTAACTGAGTCAATGCGTCTTTGCAGTGATGAAAATATAGCTCTCCAGATTCTGTCAGCCTGATGTGTCGAGTCGTTCTAACAAACAAACGTACTCCTAATCTTTCTTCCAGCCGGGTGATGGATCTACTTACAGCAGCTGGTGTAACGCCTGCTGCATTCGCCGCTGCGGTAAAGCTTTTCAGTTCTGCCGCCAGACAGAACAGCTCAATACTCCCCAGTAACACAGCATCAAATTGTCTTTTCA